>Ga0256913_10000041_pt1 | contig 49167 bp, 44 predicted proteins | sample Axial_MatmetaG_FD_185970 | JGI IMG/M metagenome (GOLD analysis project Ga0256913, IMG submission 185970) | Deep-sea worm associated microbial mat communities from Axial Seamount, Juan de Fuca Ridge, Pacific Ocean - Axial_Mat | ecosystem: Environmental > Aquatic > Marine > Oceanic > Microbial... | reverse complement strand
ACCATCGCCAACCAACTTTTCCGAAGTTAAACCATAACCTCCGCAAAACTTTGGAAAAGTTTTTCTACCATCGCAACCAACTTTTCCAAAGTTAAACCATAATCTCAGCAAAACTTTGGAAAAGTTCTTTCACCATCGCCAATTAACTTTTCCAAAGTTAAACTATAACCTCAACAAAACTTTGGAAAAGTTTTTCTACCATCGCTAATTAACTTTTCCAAAGTTAACTATTCACCCCTCAATACTTTGTGGATTTTTATCCCTCACTATAAAAGGCTAAATGTGTTTCAATAAAATTATCACGTCCCCCAAACATCTTTAACAGTGAATCTCTATTAATAAATGTACTGTCAGTAGATAGCATTACATTGTAAGACGAAAACTCCCAGTCTTCCATTTTGCTTACAAACCCATGCTTAACAGGATTAAAATGAACATACTTAACTAACTGAACAAAATATTCACGACTATCAACTCTGTTCCTTTTAAAATTCTTTAAAAATAAACTTCCCCTCCTCTTTACCCATTTGTTAAAAGCCTGCGTATAAGAGCTGAACAAATTTGAAAACTGTCTGCTTACATATTTAGACACTATCAGCTCTTTATTCTCCAACGAAACTTCATTTTTATACTTCTTTCCGTAAACATCTGGCAAAATAGCAACTATCTCATATTCTTTCCTGACTTTGACTACAAAATGAAAATGATTTGGCATCAGGCAATAAGAATAAGTTTCGGCTACTGGTGATAAATATCTCTGAAATTTATTCAAAAAGAACAAATAATTCTCATGAGCATCAAATAATTGTTCATTACCAATAGAATGATTGTAAATGTGATAAACTGTATTGGGAAGTAATAATTCCATTTTAAAACAACTTATTATTGCTAAATTATATAAACTTAATCATCTAAAAAAATTTGAAAAGATTATTCTATTATTACTACCTATACTTTTCCGAAGTTAAACCATATACCTCGAAAAACTTTGGAAAAGTTTTTTCACCATCGCTAACTAACTTTTCCAAAGTTAAACCATAACCTCAGCAAAACTTTGGAAAAGTTTTTCCATCGCCGCCAACTAACTTTTCCAAAGTTAACCATACACCCAACAAAACTTTGGAAAAGTTCTTTTTAACCATCGCCAACCAACTTTTCCGAAGTTAAACCATAACCTCAGCAAAACTTTGGAAAAGTTTTTCCATCGCCGCTAATTAACTTTTCCAAAGTTGCGGAATAATTAACAAAACCAACGATTTATTAACAAACAGATTATTTTAATTAGCCAAATTGAATAGGCGTAACAATTATCCTTAATTTTGTACCCTGAAATGAAACAAACAATTCAATTCAGACATAACACAACAACATGCTCTGCATCAATTGCAGATGACGATAATACAATTATTGGACGACTTCTATTTTTTAGTAGTCGTCTTTTTTTTTCCCATAAAAAACCACATCAAACAGATAAAATATGATCAACCTGAAAAACCGGAGTCTGATATCCATCACAGACTACAACAAAGAAGAAATCCTCAGAGTTTTGGAGATTGCTGAAGATTTTGAGAAAGACCAAAGACAGCAAATTCTTACTACAAATGTAATTGCCTCTTTGTTTTTTGAGCCATCAACCCGAACCCGTTTAAGTTTCGAAAGTGCTGTTCAATACCTTGGTGGAAGCATCATTGGCTTTGCCAGTGCCGATACATCCAGCGTTAAAAAAGGAGAATCATTAAAGGATACTATCCTTACTGTCAGTAACTATTCCGACCTCATTGTAATGCGTAATCCTTTGGATGGCAGCGCCCGTTTTGCCAGCGAAGTTTCACCGGTTCCTATTATCAATGCAGGTGATGGAGCCAATCAGCATCCAACCCAGTGTTTGCTTGATTTGTACTCCATCAAAAAAACACAGGGAACATTGGAGAACATCCATATTGCTTTGGTTGGTGATTTAAAATATGGTCGCACAGTACATTCACTGGTTCAGGCTTTAAGTCTCTTTAATGCCACTTTCCACCTGGTTTCACCCGATTCGCTTAAACTACCCAGTGCAGTTAAAACATACATCAAAGAAGCTGGATTAGAGTATCATCAATACACCGACCTGAATGAAATTATCCCACTAGCTGACATTATTTATATGACCCGTGTTCAGGGTGAGCGTTTCCCTGATCCTTTAGAATATGAAAAGGTTAAGAATGCTTACATCCTTGAAAATTCAATGCTGGAAGATTCAAAAGACAATGTAAAAATACTTCACCCGTTACCACGTGTTAACGAAATCAGTGAAGACGTTGACGATAACCCAAAAGCTTACTATTTTCAACAGGCAAAAAATGGTGTTTATGTTCGTCAGGCATTGATTGCAGCAATTTTAGGACTTAAATAAAACTTAACAAAAGAGAATAATGGAAACAAATAAAAGAAAAGAGTTAAAGGTTTCTGCCCTGAGAAATGGTACTGTTATCGATCACATTCCTGCAGAAAACACATTTCAGGTTATTAAAATTCTTGGGCTGGAACAATGTGAAAACCAGATTTATATCGGAAACCATTTAGAAAGTAAAAAATTTGGTACCAAAGGAATTATTAAAATTAGCAATAAATTTTTTGAGAAGGACGAAATAAGTAAAATATCGCTGGCAGCACCATCAGCCACTTTAATTGAAATTAAAGACTATGATGTAATGAGCAAAGCCAAAGTTGACATTCCTTCACACATTGAAAAGATTGTCAAGTGCTTCAATCCGAAGTGTGTAACTAACAATCAGGATATTGAAACCAACTTTAAAGTAATAACCGACCATCACGGCCGTATGAAACTTAAATGTCACTATTGCGAAAAAACTATGGGACAGGATAACATAGAGTTTTTATAGAATTTCAATTTCAGCGTTCGGGGTATAATCAATCCCGAATGCTATTTCCATACCAATTCATTTTATGAGAAAACACACCATTGAACGACTAATTGAGCAGGGCGAAGGCTTGCATCTCGATTTCAAATTTGAAGTATCGGATGCTGCAAAAATTGCCCGTTCACTGGTAGCATTTGCCAATACCGATGGTGGAACTCTGTTAATAGGCGTCAAGGATAATGGTGTTATCAAAGGTATTAAATCGGAAGAGGAGTTTTATATGATTGAAAACTCAGCTCAACGGTACTGCAAACCGGAAGTTAAATTTTCAAGCAAAGAGTGGAACCTAAAAGGAAAGAAAATCCTTGAAGTTACCATTCCTGCCAGTAAACAAGCACCTCACCGTGCACCTGACAAAGATGGAAAGCCTAAGGCATTTATCCGGTTTCAAGATGAAAACTTACTGGCAAGTGGAGTTCAGATAAAAATTTGGAAAAAGCATCAATCTAACCATAATATAAGCGTTACCATTGATGGCGATTATGAATGGCTTTTAAAGTATCTTAATGAATACCCAACTATCTCGGTCAATGAATTTAGAAGTTACGCAAGCGTAAACCGCCATCTTGCAGAAGAGATTCTTTCTGATCTAGTTGTACTGGATGTTATTAAAATGAAAACCAATAAGAAGGGGCAGATATTCTCTCTCAAATAAAAAAATCTTACCAGCCATAAATCTCAACTGCACCAATAACAGTTAACCTGGTAGTACTCTCCAGTATTAATGAATTACACTCTACAGTATCGCTAATTGGCACAAAAGGAAAACGAGTTGCAGTTGTTGAAATAATAACATCAGACGCAAAATCAGGTACAGAACCTGAACTCCAGTTAGCGGTATTACTCCATAAAGAATCTACGCTTCCTGTCCAGATTACCGGCGACGAATCAATTATTTCCAGGGTATAATCCTCAACTTCACCAAAATCAGTGTTACCACAAGGATAGGTTCCAAACTCATCATAATAATGAGTTCTAATCCTCATTCTTGTATTTCCTAAACTAGCATCAACAGGGATTTCAATTTCAAATGTCCCTCCTCCTCCATTATTAATGCTCTCAACAACATTTTCTCCCTCATCCCAGAAATCACCATCCCGGTTCCAGTCAACCCATACAAATACATCCATGTATGGTGTATAAACTGAATCGACAACACTATTTGTAATTACTAACTCTCTTTTCTGTCCAACTACCACACGTGACGGGATTGATGTCCAGTCTTCATAATATTTATCATTAGGATCGACATCGCCAACATTTGTAGAGTCAGAGTCATTATCAATTTCACAAAACTGAACCCTGCTTATATACCCCCATGAATCATGTGAGTAAGCCTCACAATACCCTCCGGGATCTGCACCTACTGTTATATAATCTGACTTTAATTCAATACTATCCCCATAAGCATTCTGCACAAACAAGGATACAGAATAACTACCAGAAGCCAAGAACTTAACATGCGGGTTCATTGATGAAGAATCAGTACCATCAAGATAAGTAATTGTATCAGGAGAAAACGACCACCTCCGGCTGGTAGGATTATTAAACGAAGCATCATAGAATTCAATTTTCTGATTAATCCTTGGAGATAACCCGGAAGCATAAAAATCAGCAGCAGGTTGGTCTCCATTCTTAACATCTCCGGAGATAACCAAAGAGAAGGCCTGCCTGCCATTGGTTAAAGTTCCAGCATAATTAACAACTATCTTATACACATGCCCCGAATCAGGAGAGGCAATATCAACTTGCTCCACATTATCTATTGCATTAACACCTTTCGTCGCAGCATTCGAAGGGCTATTCTTATCCAGCTTCCACGGGTAATAAACTGTTGAAATATTGGTATCGAAGATAGTAAGGTTTAAGTCATTAACCAAATTAGTATCAGAAGGGTCAACAGCGGCATCAGGAATACTCCCGGGAGGGTCAGTCCAAACCAACGTAACTCTTAATAACGAAGTATCGAATAGTGTTATAAACCTCACCACCGAATCTCCTTCTTCCAACACCCCTTCATAAATCACGTCTGTTGTATCATCTTCAGCAATTTTCAATGCAGCCTTCTCAGTATTCATCAAACCCCAACCAAAAGAATAGTCGGGTCCATCAGTACTTCCTGCTTCATCAGCAGTATTGATTATAAGTGCTTTCATGGTAGCAGCCCTCATTTTACTCTCGCTCCCAAACACATTCTCATATTGCTGAATTAACAATGCTATTGAACCCGTTACAGAAGGAGCAGCCATTGAAGTACCAGTTAAATAATTATAGTTGGCATCGCCAGTCGAATATGCTGAATACAGGCCAGAACCATTGGCAACAATATCCGGCTTAATGCGTCCATCATCTGCAGGCCCCCATGAGCTAAAACTTGTCATTACAACATCAGAAGGCTGAGAATACCCACTTGAAATATCATTAACCGCTCCTACAGTAAGAATATTTTTTGCAATACCGAGTTGGTCAATACAATCATAAGGCCCGTCAGGATCATGTCCTGTACCATCGTCATCCCTGTCGTTCCCTGAGGATTTAACAATTAAATAATAAGGAGCATTATAAGCTATCTCATCCCAACTTTGGGAGGTTTCATCGTAAAAGCCAAATTTATAATCCTCATTATTACTAATAGTTGTATCTCCCCACCAGGTAGATCCGCTCCAACCCCTGAGATAACCATAGGAATGATTACTTACCAGAGTTCCATCAGCTGCTTCCGATGCCATTTCTGCATCATCATAGTTCCAGTCAAACGCACGTAATGAGGCAGCAGGTGCCATTCCTTTTGCAGCTGCCACGATACCTGAACCAATAATCGTTCCTGCAACATGTGTTGAATGGTAATGATATCCGTAACCACCATCATCATAATCTACCCTCCCCCCAAATTCCTGATGCGAAGTACGCACACCTCCTGCATCCCATTCGCGCACTTTAACTCCTGAACCATCCAGCGACAGACCTGCTCCTCCTCCTGAATATACCCTGTTGGTAGATATGGTTTTTGCTGAGTTAGCATTATCAGTAACATAATATTGAGGAAAACCTCTCTCATCAATATATTGCAATTCAATAGTAACGCTTCCGTTATCCCTTCGAATAACATATCCCTTTAATGTTGCTACCTTATTTAAGTTGCTTTTCCGTATATTTTCAATAGCCTGCCTTTCTGAAACAAACCTTCTTAACCCTTTATGATTTGTAGTTATCTGAGTAAATCCCGATATGCTAAATAAAAACAGAAGGCTAACCAAAACACTACTGATTAACCTTTTCTTTTTATTGACTGAAATATATAAAACGTCCACCATAAAGATTCCCACTATAATACCTGCGAAATTACAAAAAAAAAGGCTGCCCGTAAAAGGCAGCCTCTATTAAAATTAATTATAACAATTTTAAGCAAATCTTCTTTTATAGGTAACAACAAGAAATGATAAAATAAAGAAAACTCCTATAGCTATTGCCCAATTAGATACAGGTACAGGAGCTGTTGGCCCAATTTGAACATTATCAACGACAACACCATAACCATATTTTCCTGTTGCTTCAAAAGCAATATAATAATCATCACTGGGGTTAGGAAGGCTAATTATTTCACCTTTCCAATCAGGAATATTAGTAGTCCACTCTGCACCTGGTATCAAAGTCCATGCTCCGGATGCTGATGTTTTATAATAAACCCTTAGTTCATCCTGATCAGCATTTGAACCATATGGCCACTCTGGCTGCGCATGCCAGAAAGTAAGATAAGGAGACGCTGCTCCACTTAAGTCTAATGCAGGGGAAACCAATCTTGTGACGGCAGGAGTCCATGAGTTATGATACAAAAGTGCATTATAGCTACCTTTCGCTGCACTAGCAGGATGATGATTATGACCTCCATTGACAAATGTCCAATCCTCTGTTCCCGTTACATATTCAACTGACCAACACATAGGAATATCACCTCCATTTTCAAAGCCTTCATTTAAAGGAAAGGTAGTAACTGTATTACAAGCAGTTGTAAAAGTAACAGGGCCAATCCATTCATTGTCACGTGGCCCGCCACCGCAATCAGACTGCACATAAGCATCATAAGTTGTAGAAGCAATTAATCCATCCGCAACGTCAGTAGTATCACCCAAAACACTTCCTTGATCAACAGGACTGTCATCAGGATCATTTCCAACAGGAACAACCTGCCAATTATATCCGGAAACTCCGCTACTACCAACCCATGATAAACGAGCAGTAGTCGGTGTTTTATCAGTTACAACAAATCCTGTTGGTGGAGGACAGGCAGGAGCAGGGGTATAAGTCCATTCCAAGGTAAAGTCGCCACTATTTGAGCTGTATCCACCAACAATAAACCAAACACGCTCTAAAGAACCGGTATTGTTTACCCATGAAATATGACCATAATCAGGATCGTCAAGACAAGCTATAGAAGTTGTTCCAGGGCAGGCATCTCCATAACGCATAGTATGCCTTGAATCAAAGTTATTATATGATTGCCAAATTTCAATTGTAGCATTTGGCTCTACATCATAGTAGCAAATAAAGTCATTTGATGATGTCAACCCACAAAAACTGAAATCATTAGTTAATAAAGAGGTAGAACTACTATAAGGGCTTATTTCAGCACTTAAATCAAGTGCATCTGCGCAATTATCGCCTGGAGGAGGAGGAGGAGGTTCTGAAATAGTCAAATCAAAATCAGGTACACAATTAGGACTCGGCCAAGTGTCAATAATAATATAGTAAGGGCTGTCAGCAGCAGTAAGCGATACTCCATTTAATAATTTTGTATGTGCAGAACCAGTTGCTCTTGCAACACAATCCCCTACGTCCGGGCAATCATCAATAACTGCAATACCAGTCCAACCAGTTGATTTACCATCAAAGGATATATTAACTGTCACATCTGCCGTAACATCAATCCTATAAATAATATCTTCACCACCATCATAAGAACCCAAGCATGTAGAGCTATAGGTATTACCTCTACCACAATTGGTTTGACCTAAATCAGAATATGGCATATCGGCCGGCAAACTAATAACAATAGGATCAGTGCAATCATCGCCAACTGCCTGTCCTCCCATTGGCCCTGGGGGTGGTACTACAACTGTAGGTCCATGTAAATTTTGGATAGTCGCTTCTTTATCCTTATCCAAGCCAGAGTTTTGAGCTGAAATAAATCCAATAAGAAAAAAAGATAGCATTAATAAAAGTAAAGTTCGTTTCATAATAAATAGTTTTAGTTATAAATAAATTCAATTAATTCAAAAATATATCTTTTTATAAGAATGAATAAAGATACTTATTATTAGAAAATTACTAAATAAAATGTGTACTATTTTATAAGTGGTCAGATATATTTTATAATTGACCATAGTCTATTGATAAGCGAGCCCACAAAATGGTCTAATAAAATGCATTTTAACTATAAATAACAAGCTCTATTAACCCATAAAACACCAACAGAATAAATATAAGGCATCACCCATTAAGCATTTATAATAAACAACAAAACCCCGGATAAGTTATCACGGGGTCATTTTATAAATAAATCGTTTTACCAGCTAACATCAACCAAAATAACCACACTGCAAATTAATGCAGGTGGCTAATCATAATATTTACTAAAAAGTAACTTACTTTTTTAGATCATAAACTTTTTTACTGCCATAAGCTGCTCCCAATCCTAAAAGGATAAAAAGACCACCGCCAATAGGAGCACCACCGCCACCAGGAGGAGGGTCACCACCACCAGGGCCGTCACGACCTGGGTCATTATTCTGTGCAGAAACACCCTCTTTTGCTCCGGGTGATTCAGTTTGCGCACTGCTTAAATAAGGCAAAACCGCCAAAAAAGTTACAATAATTAAGAATTTAAGTTTCATTTTCATCTTAGCACTATTTTTATGTTCAGTTAATTTCAGATGGTAAAAATACATATTATTTTAATACTTCCAAATAATTTATTTTCCGTCTTCAACAAGTTAATGTTAAAAACTTATGAAGAAACAACATTACGTTTAAAAACCGGGAAAATAATATTATCCTTTATTACCAGTATGATGGCAACAATATAAAAATTATCAAGCATCATTTCAAACATAAACTTCTGAACTTGTGAATTATAATAGTTTGTCAGGAATACCAGAAACATAATTTGTATTGAAACAAACACAGCTACATTAACACCAAATAGTTTCAATGCATCTTTTCTTTTTATAACAAAGAAAAGAAACAATTGCCATGTCAAAATAATGACAAATGGCATAAGAAGACCTCCTGTTTCTTGCGGATAGTTACCTACTCTTCCTTGTATACGGGTATAAACTCTAAACTGATTCTCTTTCTTTCCAGCCACTTTTTCCAAAGTAATATGTGTATCATTTTTTATAACATCTAACACAACATTAGTAGTCCCAACTAATGCTTTCTCATACATATTTTGCAATCCAAATTCCCAACCTCCGAATGTTACTAATGAAATCAAAACTAAAAGAATAATTTTATTTCTATTTGACGCTAACAAAGTCATAAATCTATTTTTTTATTATTGAAGCTATTTAAGAATTCATAAAGGAATCAAAGATAATTATACTCCTTATTTAAAATACTCAGGGAAATGTTCTTGACACTTTTTGATATAATTTAATTACCTGACTAACATCTATTGCACAAAGTTACTCAAAGAGACACAAATAACAATAAAGAAATAATTTGAATCCTTCCTGTTTTTATTTTCAATGCACTAAAACAAATTACATTTTTGGGCAAAGTCAATTATTAACAACTGTATAATTAATCTTTGTTAACTTCAGTTGATTTATTGTACCTCCATGCCCAAATAAGAAAAACAATGAAACCAAACAGGATATTCCAAAGATAATCGTGCACCAGATGAAACAAGTCCTGTGAGTAACTTCCAATATACCCCACTGTAATAAACCTAAGATTATTCACCACAAAAACTGCAAATAAAAAAATCAACAAGGTCAATAACCTTTGTTTCCATTTTACCGGAGAAAGGAGACTTAAAAAGATTACAAATACATAAAAGTTATAGGCCGTACACTCCATAACAACCTGCATATGATAACCTCCAATTATCAAAAATGGAAAAGATGGCGACAAAACAGGGATGAAAAAGATTTTGCCAAAAAGAAGTGAAGATTGGATAGTAAAACCAATAAAAAATGTTGCAACTTCGTTTTTTATGGAAGGTATATGCAAAATCATGCTTGTAACAATCCAAAGCAGCACGGCAATCATCAAAGGAATAAATTGCTTCCTAAACCTTACCCTTGCTTCCTTTTTCCGGTTTTGTTCAAGTAATTTCTCTTTTTCTACCCGCCTGTCTTTCTGTTTTTTTGACATAATTTATATTCTTATTGCATATTGTTGAAAATTGCAATTATGCATTAACAAAAAAAGCCACTTAATATAAGTGGCTTTTTTTGTTAAACTTTTTCGGTTTATGCAAGAGTTCTTCTGTATCTAATTACCATAAAGGCTCCGATGAGGAAAACTCCCAAAACAATAGCCCAATTAGAAACAGGGATTACAGGAGTTGTTGATTCGTCTCCCTGTAATTCAAAACATACATCCAATGAAGAATGCTGTGGCCAAGTAACGGTACCGTTAGTCCATGTAACAGGCCAATTTTCACTTAAAACATTGTTTGGATCCATATTTGACACTTCAGTATTGATTTGATCATCAGCATTCCATGACCAACCCCACTGACCATCTTCAGTATAATCCTGTACAGAATAAACTGAAACCCAATAATGACCCGTTGTCAGACTTACTGGAGTTGTAAGACCGAATGCAAATACACCTCCGTTTTCACTCCACATTGCTATGTTCTGGTCAGAAATAATTGAACCAGGTAAACCTGCATTGTCACTATAAATTTGCACCTGAAAACTTGTTGCAGGACCTGTTGAATCTCCAAAATAATTTCCAAAAACAGAAATATCTGTAATATTCCAAGTCATCCCTGCCGGCACCATAAAATCATCTGCAACTTGCGCAATATCATTATTTATATCAGTAAATTGCTGAGAAGCTACAACTCCACCATGAGCACCACCTGTATAAGGATTCATCTGTGAATATAGAACAGATGCCGAAGCACCAAGACTCCCGTAATTCCCTGCAGGACCTTCAGCTTGCTGAGCTATTAGAGAGCCCATCATGAATACTGAAATTAAAATCATTGTAAACTTTTTCATAAGTTAAATTTTAAATTGTTTAAATAGTTATTTCTTAATTTTGATATGCAAAGTAAAGAAAAAAATAGCAACAATCCAATCTCAATTTCTTTTTTCTATTGTTTTATTCTGCTTTTGTAAAATACTTTCAAACTATTGTATGCTACTCTGCTTATCAGCATAGTAAATATTCTGCTTTTTTAACAAAAAAACAATTCATTATTTTATAAGTTTGCAATCATCATGAGAATAATATTACACATATTAATTATAGTTGTTTTTGTCGCCTTTATACCACCAATATTGACCGCACAGCAATTGGGTGATAATCGTTTAAAGGAAACAAACTCCCCGAATGTCATTAAATCAACCACCGGCTTCAACCCGAGTATTAAAGTATCTTTGGGAAGTTCATTTGGTTCTTTTGCTCCTGGATTAAACTCATTTGGAACATGGATTATGCCTGAGATTTCAACCCCTGTAACTAATAAGTTCTCAGTAAGCGTAGGCATGGGTTATTCTTCGACCTTTTCATCTTATCCGGGTGAAAAATCTATCTTTAGCAATACTCCTCAGCACTATGGTTCTATATATGTAAGAGGTATCTACGAACTCAGTGAAAAAGTTACTATTTCGGCAACAGGTTACAAAACCTTTAATCTGCAACCGTCACAAAAAAAAGAAACTATCAACCCCCACGCACTGGATTTAAGTAGCGAAGGTGTTATGATTAACCTTAATTATAAGGTAAATGATAATTTTGAGATCAATGCCGGTTTTTCATATGATAAAAGGAACTATAATCCTTATTACTATAATGGAGGCATGATGAATGGCGGATTTAATAATCCGGCTATGGGTGGTTTTGGCAGATTTCAACCCGGATTCTAATTAATATTAACTTTAGTTAAATATATTACTATTTAATATTTAAACCCCAATATTCATTCTTTTAAACGTTTGTTTAAATGAAACATCCATGACTAAAAAACATAGACACACAGTAAAATGATTATTTACCCCTGCAGTGTTTTGGTAAAATTTCCCCAGTTCCCGATGATTATCGGTAGGGGATAAAAGGGGAGGAAATCAAAATAATACATAATTAATCATTGTTGTCCGGTAAAACCGGATATTAACTAAATTACTCTCACAACATGCTGATTTAAAAGATCAGCATGTTTAATTCTCAAAAGTAAGCCCCCTTCAACTCAGGGAACAGTGAATTTTGATATTTCATTTTATTTTCGTTTAATATGGCTATCCAACTTCCTTCCGGATCCTCGAGAAATTTGTATATATCAATATAGCTCATGAGTTGCTGTCTGATTATTGACACCAGATTTGAAAATGCCCATTTGCGCTTAACATTACTCTTAATAAGTGTAATTAACAGATTGGCAAGCATTGCTGTCCATATTTGAATTTCAATGGCATTTTCGTTGTCTCCAAGGAAGTATTTAAGAGGGAAGTTCTGTTTTAGTTGTTTAAACAGTAATTCTATCTGCCATCGTTTTTTGTAAATTAAAGCGATTTTCTCTGCTGTGAGTACAAAGTTATTTGTTATAAACTCGAACAACCTTGAATTTTCACTATCCCAGTATGCTATTCGTCTTGAGCGATGTTCTTCTTTATTGTTTCTCCCATAGTACAAGACGATTTCTTCATCTTTTAACACTCCGGAATCTGCATCGTCAGGTATATCAAACTCTTTCCTGGCTTTATACAGTGCATTGCTTTTTAAACGAGTAACATACCAAATGGATTTGGTACTAAATTGTTCATATTTGGCATAATCTACATATCCCTTGTCAAAAGTAATTATTGAACCTGCCGGCAAGTTTAATACTTCATCCAGGAACATATGATCGTGTCGTACAGCCTCACTATAACGTATAAGATAGGGTACATTCTCACTTGCTTTAATTATTGTATGCGCCTTTATCCCTCCTTTTTTGCGACCACTCTTAGGGTTGCGTCCGACCCCCCTGAGAATATCTTTAAACAGTGTAATAGTTGTTGAATCCATAATGAAAAGTCGCTTCATATCTTTATCACTTAACCGGCTGTCCGTTAAATTTGATGCGTATTTTCGGTATACACTCATATAAATATCTCCAAATACACTACTGCTACGCCTTGCATTTGCTTCTGATAATGTACTTCGTTTTACTACATAATCAATGCCCAAATGAGTCAGCTTATGAGCATTGGCAAGCAGGCCTATCACTGTCTCCCGTATTGAATGATAACCTTCAAATGCCACAAATAACATTACTACCAAGTGATTATAAGTAGTAAATTTCTTTACATACCTTTCTGATCCTTGTTGCTTGCCTATTCTTTTTATTTCACCCTTATCTAACAATTTTAAAAGCTGATTAAAGATCGGCTGTCCGCTAAAATTTGTACTTTTACCCATGTCTTACTTTTTTGTGTGGTAACTCAAAAGTAGACTATCCGGGTTAAATGCTCAAATTTGACCCGGATTTTTTACCGGACAACAATGATAATTAATAAGATACAAAATTATAAACAGATGAAAAACACCCTGTTCATTTTTGCCAGCCTTGGCCTGTTGTTGTTTTTAGCCGGATGTCCTAATTCAGAATTTAAACATCAAAAAGCCTGGTTTCCGGAAAGAGCTACTAACCTTACCGAAGTAAATTCGGAATACGACGATTACAACTCTGCCCTACCTGAAGTCCACTTTGGGAAGAAACTTATCTTCTCTTCAAACCGCAGATCGCAAGGTGATAATTTCGATATTTACGACGGGAACTTCCATGCTATTTGGTATATGGAAACCGGCACACTTCAGGTTGACGATGTTTCCAATAACTGGATAGATTACTCCTATCATTCTGACAAATTACTAAAAGCTATTGACAATGCCGGAAACCAATTTGCCCCTTATGCGATTGGTTTCGACACAATGATTGATGGGCATCGTAATCGTATTGACTTCTTAGCCTATTCCACTTCCAATGGCAGTAATAGCTTCCACTCTGAATTTGTTTATTACATCACTCCCGACGAAGGAGTAACCTTTGAAATTAAAGGCCCTTTCCCTGTTTCTTTCATGATGGACTCCGTGCATCAGCAATACATCTCCTTTTATAGTCCCGACATAATATCAGTTGATGACTGGGAGTTAAATCCTGATGATTTTACTGAACTGTATTTTGACCAGACTGTTGAAAATGGCCAATCTGATATTTACAGCCTTAGCATTCCAGATTCATTAAACTTTCTGAGCTTTTTATCTTTTGCAGGCAATATTTTTGAGGAAAGATCAATGGATGTATTAAACTCATCTTCCAGCGACCGATGTCCATACGTTAACGGACAATTTATGGTTTTTGCTTCCGACCGTCCCGGTGGTTTTGGCGGATACGACCTTTATTATTCTAATTTCGAAAACGGACAATGGAGTGAACCTGTCAATTTCGGCGAAAAGGTTAACAGCGAATATGATGAATTCAGACCGGTAGTGGTTCAGGTTTATGAATTCCAAAATGATTTGATGATCTTTTCATCTAATCGCCCGGGCGGACTTGGCGGGTTCGACCTTTATTATGCAGGAATTAAAAAAATTGTTCCCATCATTTACAATTAGCAAAATGAATTTAAAGTGAATACTAATTCATAAACATCAGGTGTTTGAAAAATCATATTATCATCCTTGGCAACACCAAGCTAAAGGAAGAGGAAATCAATATCAAACAATCAAACAAAAATCACTTGAACAAACATTTGTTCTTTGGAGATAAGATAACCACCTGAATGTCATAAGCGGACAGCCCTCCTTTCTTGTATGTGTTATAAGGTTAATTTTAGTATAGGCTTATTTACAGCAACTACAAAATCCCTTTCAAGGTTATAGCTATATAAAAAAGAAAAAGCCCTCCGGAGAACCGGAAGGGCCTTTTCAAAAAACAACCACAAATTATTAATTAACTTTAACCATTTTTCTCGTTGCTAAAGCTCCATCTTCAGAAGTAACTTTGATAATGTATACTCCTTGTGGTAAAGATGCCGTGTGTAAATTAACTCTGTTAGCACCCGATTTAAGGGCTTCAACATTAGTAATAACTACCTGACCAATTTGATTGACAACAGTAACTTTTACTTTTGAAGCCTGCTTCATGGTAATGTTAACAGATGCATCAGTAGTTACAGGATTAGGATAAACATCACCAAAATCTTTCAAGTAAGCTGAAGCAATCTCTTCCATTCCCAGGAATGCCTCACCATCTTTAAGTGTAACATTAATACTAATCGCAGGCGCATCTTCTGAAAGTGTAAATGTAGCAGTATGACTTTGAACGCCTACATATTCAGCACGTAACTGATAGGTTCCGTATGCAAGCTCTGAGAAGTCGTAAGTACCATTTTCCGATGTTCTGATGTAATTAAGTGCTTTACCGTTTTCATCCATAAGAAGCATCATAACACCTTCAACCACACTCCTGTTTCCCTGAGCAGTAACCAAGCCGTCAACGGCACCATTACCACTATTATAAGAGGTCTGAGGAATCATAAAAATATCGAAAGATTCGCCGGGATAGAATGGGAAAACTGGCCATGCTTCTTCCCATGATAAAGTGCTAATATGATAAGTAGGAAGATACTGACCAAAATAGATTGACTGATCAGAAAGTTCTGCCTGAACAAAATAGATACAGAATTGGAAAGGATCAGTTTCAAACTCATAATAACCATTGGCATCAATAGCAGCGGTATCGATATTTACAAGGCCGTTTCCTGTTGTATCATATACCATCAGGTAAACATTACCAGCGTCGGCTAACTCAAGACTGTCAACATAAACTTTTCCACCAAAATTCATTGTCCAGTTGGTACCACCAACCCAAACTTCTTCTTCATAAACCCAACTACAGCTTGAAGAATCAGCACCGGTTGCAGTAAGTTCTACCAGATACACTCCGCCTTCTGCATAAGTATGTGTAATGGTTGCGCCAGTTCCTGTTTCTCCGTCACCGAAATCCCATGTATAATCCATAGAACCATTGTTGAAATTCTGTGCTTCAAAGTTCAGTTCAAGACCGGCAGTATCTGTTTCGTAATATTTAAAGAAACCATAACAATCACCTATTGAATCATTATATACATAAACCTCTTCGCAATAAGTATCATCGCATGTATCCGAAGTATTTGAAATAGTCAGACAAACATTATACAAGCCTTCTTCTGCAAAAGTATGAACCGGATTTTGTTCGGTTGAAGTAGTACCATCACCAAAGTCCCATGCCCATGTGTCAGGTGCTCCCATTGAATAATCAAAAAAGTGTAGCGTTGTCATATCATAACCCAGGCTATCTTCCGGCATATAATAATAAAATGCCTGACATCCACCGCAATCTTCAACAGAAATAAACATACAATAAGTGCTTTCGCAATCAGATGCTGTATCAGTAATGGTTAAACAAACTTCATATTGACCTTCTTGAGCGTAAGTGTGTGTTGGGTTCTGCTCTACAGAAGTAGCGCCATCACCAAAGTCCCATGCCCATGAATCAGGAGTATTGCCGCTGGCAGTCCAGCTTGCGTCTTCAAAGTTATAAGTCATGAAATCGTTCTCATCAGGACAAGCCCAATACATTGCCTGACACTCTTCAAAACCTGTACTATCGCTTTTCACCCATACAAAATCTGTAATTGAGCTTGAACAATCGTCGCCAGAAATAGTAAGTGTTACTTCATACTCGCCTTCTTGTGCATAGAGGTGTACGGGGTTTTGTTCAGTTGAAGCCTCACCGTCGCCAAAGTCCCAGCTCCAGCTGGTTGGATTGCCAAATGACTGATCTTCAAAACGAATCTCCAAAGGATTATTTCCCGGGAAGTAGTAATACATAGCCATACAGGAAGTGTCACCTCCACCTCCAGGGTTGCCGCAAATACTAAAATCATTCTGGAATGTGTTGTTACTTAATGAATATTGATCAGTAACTTTTTGCACAGAACCATCGCAATCTTCAACAGAAGTGTAAACCAATCCTGTTTCACCATCTTCGGCATCAAAAGTATCGGAGTAAGCTCCGTCAGGACTTGTAAATACTACATTGTAATAACTGCCTCCATTTGGTGTACTGTCGGTTTCAATAGTCACCATAACACCTTCCATCGGATCACCTGAGGTTGCATCAGTAACCACTCCGTTAATGGTTACCTGATAAGCCTGAGCAAAGCCCATCAGGCCCATCACGCTTAAAAATAAACTTAGAATAATTGTTTTCATTTTTTTATTTGTTTAGTTAAAAATAAAGAAGCTTCTACATACCAAGACAAGCTTTTTTGTAAAAGTTGTCTGAAATTAATGTGAAATAATAATTTTTTTACTTATTAATTGATTCTTACTGTTTTCCAATAGATTAACGAGATAGATTCCATTGGGCCAACTGCTAACATCCAGCTGAAATGTTTCCTGAGGTGTAACTTTTATCGGATAATTAGAAATAATTTTACCCTGAACATTAACAACAGATAGTTCACCGGAAATGTTATCCACTGAATTTAATTGAATTGTCAACGATTTACTCGCAGGAATCGGGAATATTTCCAGGGCAACCAATGTAGTCCCATCCTTATTTTCATCAATTCCTATGGCTCCGCAATTAAACAGATTAACATCAACATCGTTGACAGCGCTATTGTCTGATGACAATGAAACGTTAGGCTCGCTGGAGCAAACACCTACAACTTCACCTTTTACATAATATAAACCATCCGGGAGGTTATCAAATTCATAATACCCCTGATAATCACTATAAGTAAATCTCACGAAATTTTTATTCTGATTATAAAGCTGAACCAGTGCTCCCTGCATCAATTCTTGAGAAGAGTCTACAATCACGCTCCCTGATATCTGGTAGATTCCATTGTCAATAGCAGTAAGCTCAACCAGATTAATCGATTCTTCAAAAACCTCCGATTGTAATGTAAAAGCATTTGCATTTTGCCATTTGGCTGAATGCTTATAATAACCCGGCGCATATTGATCATAAGCTTCCGAGTTTTTATCCAAATCAACTCTAATCAGATAATCACCTTCCAGTTTATTGGTGAACCAGTAATAACCAAGTTGCCAAAACTCTCGTTTATCCATATAGTACCATCTGTTTTCAACTTTCCTGTAGAGGTAAGCCGTGGCACTGTTTCCATGGTCATCCGGTTCAATGTTAATCGGAAAATTACCTAAAAAAACCTGCCCGCCAAAATCGTAATAATTGGGAGTTAAAACATGCTGAGAAGTCTCATCTAAACAATCGTTTGATGTATCAATTATCATTAGCGACACATAGTACTCTCCTCCTTCATAGTAGATATGTTGTGGATTTTCCTCATCCGAAACTTCACCATCGCCAAAATTCCACAAATAACTTAAACCATTACCCGTAGATTCATTTATGAAATGATAAACCAATGGAGTATTGTTCAGGGTATCAAGAGTAATCGAGAAATTTGCCACGCATTTCTGCCCCCCCCCCACATAAACAGGCAAAGAGATATAGTCAAAACAACCATCCGGGTTAAGTGAGTCTATAATTATAAGCGATACTTCATAAACCCCTTCCTGTGCGAAAACATGATACGGATTCTCTTCTTTACTACCGGTTCCATCTCCAAAATCCCACAATACTGAACTATAATTTCCTATTGATATATTTGTAAAAAAATAAGCTAAAGGATTGTTGAGATCCTCATCTGCAATAAATTGTGCCTGGCAATTATTAAATTCAACACAAATTAAAAAATCAGCACTATTGACTGAATTGAAGGCAGTAAAGTAGGTGAAATGCTCAACGCCCATGCAATCAAATACTCTAACAAAAGTAGTATCAAAATCGTTTAAATTTACCTCAAGCTCAGCATTATAGTATCCATTATCATCCGTTAACGTTTGTATACAGTTTGAAGTATCGTTGTTAAGCATAATGTAAACCGGATAGAAAGGAACGGGGCTTAAGTCAGCCTTATCAGTAACATTTCCGTCAAACACAACCGTAACAGCCCACAACTGAGAGAAGGTGAGCGTCAGTAGTATAATAAGGAGTGATATTTTTCTTAAATATAACATAGTGTTTTATTAAAAGTCGAAGTAAATACCTGCGCGCAGGTTCATCATATAAGGCTTCACATTATCAAAACCTCTATCAGTATCATAAATTGAAGTCAGGTAGCGACTAAACTCAGGTTGTGCAATAATTGAAATGTTTTTATTTAATTTAAAGCCAACCCGTAAAGAAAGCATATACTTCAAATTATTAGATGCTCTTTCCGGAGTTTCATTGATTATGCTAATATCGTTAGCGCCATCGTAGTAAAATCCGTCCTCAGGAATAACAGAACTTATCAAACGGTTGTATTCAACACCAACTTCAGCTGCCACAAACAAGTTTCCTTTGTTAAGAAAACGATATCCAACCCTAAGAGGGATGGTAAGGTAATCGTATTTAAATAAAGGTGCGGTATAAGCAATATGGTCAATCGAATCAAAAACTGTTGTTTTTTTATAGTTGAGAACAATGTTATCAGGATCTTGAGGATTAATCTCAAAAGAAGTTACCTGATTGTAATACCCGATACTGTCTTTTGTTTTAAAATCAACTCTGTAACTTCCCTGCTCCTGAGAAAACCGATATCCCACCCCCGACTCAAAATAAAACTTACCTGCTTTTAACCCAACGACAGCACTGGCAGCCCAGGTAAACTGATCTTCTGTGGAAGGATAATAAATCATACCTGCGTCAGCCGTAGCTCCGGTATAAATATGCAGGTTATTTCTTTTTTTAACATATTGTTCAACAGTCAATATTTCATTTGGCTGTTGCATGTTCTCGATATATGGAAGCAGGGCAAGGCTGTATATACTGGTTGACGGTAATGCATTCAGGTTTTCAGTTCTCTCGAGCGAATAATTATCAGACTGGTGTTCAGAAACTATTTCGGAAACCGCAACAACTGGTTGTTTATAATCATCTTTCTTATCCAGATTGTTATTGTCAAATACCTCATTAATCGATGCTTCAGTAACCGGTTTATTACTGACAACCGAACTGTTATTGACAACTGACTCCTCTGTTTTATCATCTTCAGTGGCAGCTATCACCGAAGAGGGTTCTTTAACAGGAACAGGTTTGCTTACCGACTCAACAACTCTTGATGAATTATCGGGATTATGGTTTGTAAATAAAAACCATCCTCCAATGGTTAAAAACAGCAACAAAATGGCGGCCGCCATCCACTTACTGCGATAAAATGGAATTGTTGCAGGAGTTGCAAACAGTGCCTCCTCAACTTTATCCCAAACCTGACCGGAAGGCGCTATTTCAAAGCTGCCCAGCCCCTCTTTAAACAGGTTATCAATGTTATTATTTTCTTTCATATTCTTATTCCTTTTTCGAAATTCGGAATTAATTACTGATTTCGTTTTATGCGTATTTATACTGTTTTCTATATTTTTCTACTTTATCCCGCAACATCCTGCGTGCTTTCGAAAGCTGCGATTTTGATGTATTAACCGAAACACTCAAAATATCAGCAATTTCCTGATGAGAGTATCCGTCCAAAACATAAAGGTTGAATACCATTTTGTACCCATCCGGTAACTCCTTAATCATTTCCAGCAACCTGCTTTGAGAAACATCACCATATTTACTATCTGTTTCCGGCTCTTCCTGCTTAAACAGATATTCATTGTTTTCCACATTCACAGTATTATTATACTTAATCTGTGTTTTATAATAATTGATTGCCGTATTTACAATAATTCTTCTCATCCAACCTTCAAACGAACCGCTTCCTTTAAAGCTTTTTATGTTTTGAAATAACCTCACAAATCCCTCCTGTAACATATCTTCAGCCTCATCTCTTGATTTGGCATACCGAAAGCATACACCCAGCATTTTTGGGGCATATTTATTATACAAGAATGTAAACGCCTTTCTATCACCGGATTTACACTTTTCTACAATTTCCTTCTCTATCATTCGGTTGTTTCTTATTTGCAAGACAAGACAATTATTCCAAGGTTGCCTGTACAGTGGATAAAGATAAATATTTCCGCTTACACAAATTAATAGTAGTTTTATGAATTAGCTATTGCACAAAGAGCCACTGAGAAGACACAAAAATGTCACAAAGAAAAGAATAACATAAAAAAAGAAAATAAAAATCAGACCTGGTTTACACCATACTGAAGTTGTTTAAAGTTAACAGCTTGAAAATATAAATATTTTACTGTAGAAGACGGTTCAAAAAGTAAAAAACGTGTCATTCTGAGCGTAGTCGAAAAATGTATCACTCTTCGACTACGCTCAGTGTGACAACCCCTGCTTAGGCTGATAATATAACTAAAAATTATTTTTTGAACAGTCATTTTAAAGATTTTACTGTTATAACCAACAAGTTAACTTTAAACAACTTCACTATTTAAAACCAAAGAGGTATTAAAAAAATACCTATCTTAGATTCACTTTTATGAGTGAAAATAGCCGTGAAATATTAACACGATACTGGGGATATTCAAAATTCCGTCCGAAGCAGGAGGAGATTATCGATTCTGTTTTAAACGGACACGACACCCTTGCACTGATGCCTACAGGTGGTGGTAAGTCGTTGACTTTCCAGGTGCCGGCATTGGTTAAAGAGGGGATATGCCTCGTGGTTACTCCTTTAATTGCTTTAATGCGCGATCAGGTTCAGCATTTAAAGAGGCTGAATATTCCGGCAGCAGCCATCTATTCGGGAATGTTCTACGATGAAGTGGATGCCATTGCTTCGGGTTGTCTGCATGACCGTTACAAGTTTCTTTACATATCGCCTGAAAGGCTTACCTCCGACAGCTTCAGAAGTTTTATTGCAGAGCTTAACGTGAACCTGCTAGTGGTTGACGAAGCACATTGTATTTCGCAATGGGGTTACGACTTCCGGCCTCCGTATCTTAAAATTGCTGACATCAGGTTATTTTTTGCTGAAGTACCGATACTAGCCCTTACAGCCACCGCCACTCCTGAAACAGTTCAGGATATAGTTGAAAAACTCAGATTCCGGAATCCAAAAATAATCAGAGCCGGTTTTGAACGGAAGAACCTTTCGTACAACGTTTTTAAGGATAACGACAAAACAGGCACACTGCTTTCGATGTTGAAAAAAGGGAAAGGCTCAACCATTGTTTACGTTCGGAGCAGAAGAAAAACACGGGAGATGGCAGAAGTTATTTACAAAAACGGTATTTCCGCCACCTATTATCATGCAGGTCTTGATAGTGCAGTTCGAACGCGCAGGCAGAAAGAGTGGTCAACGGGCAAAATCAGAGTAATGGTTTCCACCAATGCTTTTGGAATGGGCATCGACAAACCCGACGTGCGCCAGGTAATCCATTACGACCTGCCCGACAGTGTTGAATCTTATTTTCAGGAAGCCGGCCGTGCCGGAAGAGACTTAAAACCTGCCTGGACATCGCTACTTTACAATACCCGTGACATTACGGAAGTAAAAAAACGTCACCACGCTTCTTTTCCCCCATTGGCCACCATTAAAAAAGTTTACAATCAGCTTGGAAACTATTTTGACATCCCGGTGGGAAGCGGTGAGAATACAGGTTATGATTTTGACATTAGCAACTTTTGCAAACAATATCAGTTTGACGTCCTTGAAACATACAGCTCTTTAAAACTACTTGAAAAAGAAGGATTATTGGTTTACAGTGAAACATCAGGCAGATACTCCAAGTTAAAAATAAGCTTAAACAAGAGCGACCTTTACCGGTATATGGTTGAGAACTCACAGGACGACCACCTCATTAAAGAACTCCTTCGCTCCTATGCCGGCATTTTTACCGATTACATTAATATCAACGAAAAACTACTGAGCAAACGGGTTGGGATCGACCACAAAAGAATAGTGGAAATGCTTACTTCCCTGAGCAAAAAGAAAGTACTCTCCTATGTGCCCATCAGAAGAAAACCTCAACTAATCTTTATCTATGAACGAATTGATGCTGACCACCTCCAGCTTTCAAAAGAGCATTATGATTTAAGAAAAAAAGCAGCCGGCATACGGTTACAGGCGCTGCTCGATTATATCACTTCAGGATTGCAATGCAGAAGTATTCAGTTGTTGAGATATTTTGGTGAAAAATCTTCGCACCGCTGTGGTGTTTGTGATGTTTGCAGAAAACAAGGCGAAGTTGAATTAAATGATTTAGAAATCAACCTGATAACCAACCGGATTAAAGAGTTTCTAGGCACCGAAAGCAAGCATCTTTATAATGTAGTTTCAGGCTTAAGCGACCTTGACGAAAACAAAGTTCTTTCGGTTATTCAATGGCTGCTTGACAATGGACAGCTGAACCGGCAAAAGGATGAAACACTAATGTGGTCGAGGCAGTTAAATATTGAGCTTGAGTAACAATAGTAAAGGAACAATAAAATGATAATTACCTATTATTAATACTTTCCCTTTGATAAAACCTATAGCAATGAAAACAAAAGTTTTGCTTCTACTAATTCTCGTTTCCTCATTCACATACGGACAGAGCCTCAGGCGCACGAGCCTTGGTGTGGAAATTGGTGCATCGATTCCCTTTGGCGATTACGCTTCAACCGACGCCAATAATTTTTCTGATTCATCAGCATCCTACCCGGGGTTTGCTAAAACCGGCATGGTAATCAGGATGGTGTTCGAACACCGCTTAACACACAACCTTGGTATTCAGGCCGATTTTTTATTCGGCTACAATAACGTGAATCAGCTTGCCATGGGCGACTCATTGGGATCAAAGTTGGATGCAAACCTTAGCTTAACAGCTACAAGGCCATGGAATCTCGGCGGCTTGTTGGTTGGACCGTTTATCCGCATTCCTTTTACAGATGAATTCTCTATGATTATCAGAGGTAAAGTTGGAGGTGTGGGTATCTATTCTCCCGAATACAAAGTCGTAGGAACATCTAATGAAGATCAAAGCAAGCTGGAATATTATCAATATGTAAACAAAACCTTTTCGTTTATTTGGTCAGCTGGTGCGGGTTTCCAGTACAGGTTAAGCAACTACAGCCTCAATTTGTATGGCGATTACTTCGGAACAACAGCCGACTTTGTTGATGTAACGGGCCAGGATTGGAGCATTAAACCTCCCGTTGAAACAAGCATGAGTTTTCGTCAGAAGATAAATGCACTCTCCATTACATTTGGAATTTCTTATATTTTTTAACTCTTTATGAAAAAGAGGATTTTACAAAAAGAATATTTTCAAAACGAACAGGTAGTTGAACTTGCAAAAGATTTATTAGGCAAGTTTCTTTTTACCAATATCAACAACCATTTAACCGGTGGAATGATTACCGAAACCGAAGCCTATGCCGGAATAACAGACAAGGGTTCGCATGCCTATAACGGTCGCCGGACAGCCAGAACAGAAGTGATGTATCAGACAGGCGGCATCAGTTATGTTTATTTTACTTACGGAATTCATTATTTATTTAATGTGGTTACGGGTAAAAAGGGCGTGCCGCATGCAGTGTTAATCAGAGCAGTTCACCCTTTATTTGGTACCGATATCATGCTTCAGCGAACCGAAAAAAAAACAGTAGATTATCAGCTGACCAATGGCCCTGCCAAACTTACAAAATCGCTTGGAATAACCAAAGATCAAAACAATATACCATTGGATGGTGAAACTTTGTGGCTGGAAGAGAGAGGAATTGAAATTGATAAAAATGATGTTACTGTAACTCCGCGTATTGGCATCAATTATGCCGGAGAGGATGCACTGCTACCCTATCGGTTCGTTTTAAATTACAAGAATTACCTGAATAATAAATTTTCACAATGATGAAATACCTTTTACTTATTTTAATGATTGGCTTTGTTGCCTGCAAAAACACTCCAATCAGCAAAGAATCCAAAAAACAAATAATGGCCGTGTTAATGGAACAACAATCGGCCTGGAATAAAGGTGACATTGAACTCTATATGAAAGGTTATTACAAAAGTGACTCTTTAAGGTTTGCCTCCGGTGGCCATGTTACCTATGGGTGGGAAACCACATTGAACCGATACAAAAAAGGGTATCCAGACAAGAAAACCATGGGAACATTACAGTTTTCTGAAATCGATATCAAGCTATTATCTGAAAATGCGGCAATGGTTTTTGGCAAGTGGGAGCTGGATCGGGAACATGATCACCCATGGGGTTTGTTTACTTTAATCTTTAAGAAAACAGGTTGTGGATGGCGTATCATTCACGATCACACTTCAGCAGCGAAATAATAATTCTTTTTGCAAATACAATCACTATCTGTATAACGCCTAATTATTCCTCTGTGCTACTCCATGCTTCTTTGAGCAGCCTGTCTAAGCAGGGTTGTTACTTCGATAAAAAAAGCTCACAGTTTAAAACTGTGAGCTAATGGAATTAAAAAACATTGTAAAATTACTCTTCTGTGGGAGCTAGAAATTTATAAACCAATCCGGCTAAAATTGCGCCAATGATTGGAGCTACCCAAAACAGCCATAACTGATCAATGGCCCAACCGCCGGCAAAAATCGCCTGACTTGTACTACGGGCAGGATTTACCGAAGTATTGGTAACAGGAATACTTATTAAATGGATTAATGTAAGTCCCAATCCAATGGCAACTCCGGCCAGATATTTAGGAGCTTTTGGATGAGTAGCACCCAAAATGATAATCAAAAACATAAAGGTAAATACTATTTCAGCAATCAGGGCAGCCATCATACTGTATCCACCCGGTGAATGTTCGCCGTAACCATTAGATGCAAACCCACCCATTTCAAACCCGGCTTTACCGCTGGCAATAAGATAGAGGATTCCTGCTCCGGCAATACCTCCCAATATCTGAACTATAATATATGGTAAGAGATCTTTTGTATCAAAGCGTCCACCAACCCACAAACCAACAGATACAGCAGGGTTAAGATGCGCACCCGAGATGTGCCCGATGGCATACACCATGGTGAGAACAGTTAAACCAAAGGCAATTGACACGCCCACAAAACCAATTCCCAATTCCGGAAATCCGGCTGCCAAAACTGCGCTACCACAACCACCTAATACCAACCAAAAGGTTCCGATGAATTCTGCTACTAGTTTTTTCATTTTTAAAAATTTAAAGGTTAAAACATAATTGTCGCTTCACAAATATAATACAAATAATTGATATTTAATAATTCAACTACATAGCTACATCTATTTCAACGAAGTTGTTTAAAGTTAACAGCTTGAAAATATAAATATTCTACTGTAGAAGACAGTTCAAAAAGTAAGAAACGTATCATTCGAGCGTAGTCAAAGAATGTATCACGCTTCGACTACGCTCAGCGTGACAACGCTCAATGTAACAACGCTCAGTGTGACAACCCCTCTTAGGCTGATAATATAACTAAAAATTACTTTTTGAACAGTCACTTTAAATATTTTACTGTTATAACCAACAAGTTAACTTTAAACAACTTCAACATATATTTATTATTTTACAACCCTTAGATTCGCTTCAAACTTTGATTATTTTTGATTGATTAAACAGAAGCTCCTTTGAACAAAAGAAGATATTCAGAAAATGGCAAAAATGATTGAATTATCAATTTCAACAACTCTCAGACAGTATTAAAATAACAATTACACAGCAATGTTAAAAAACAATACGATTTATTATTTTATCTTCTGGTTGGCACTAATGCCTGTATCAGTCAATGCCCAGCAAAAGGTATTTCCGGGAGCCAGTGAGAAAACACCCTCGAAAGCCCAATATTTTAGCTGGATTAATAACACCAACGAAGGTGCCACCGAAGAACAAACACAAACCAATCTCGACTTTTTTAGCTGGTTAAAGTCGGAATACGGAATGCAACTGGATATTTATGCATTCGATGCCGGAGCCATCGACGGGAAACGGTTTTACGGCAGCATGAAGTCTGACCGGTTTAAAAAACAGTTTCCGTATGGCTTTGACTCAATCTATCAAAAAGCATCCTCATTAGGCATCAGACTTGGCGTTTGGGGAGGCCCCGATGGATTTGGGAACACACCTGAAGAAGAGAAGGAACGAACCCGTCAAATGGTGTCGCTCTGTAAAGATTACAACTTTGCCCTTTTTAAATTTGATGCCGTTTGCGGTCCATTGCGTCGTGAAAAGGAGGACGCATTCATCAATATGATGAAGCAGTGCCGCAAATATTCACCCAATCTTATTTTGCTTAACCACCGGTTAGGACTGGAAAAAGCCAAAGCTTATGCAACAACCTTTCTTTGGGGAGGAGCCGAGACTTATATAGATGTTTTTATGACTAACAATACCACTGCTCCGCATCATCGCGCAGCGGCCATTTCAAGGGGATTGGTTCCGGGATTAAAACGTCTTACAGAAGATCATGGTGTTTGTCTCTCTTCCTGCCTTGATAATTGGGACGATGATTTAGTATTGCAGACATTCAACAGAAGTTTAATTCTGGCACCAGAAATCTATGGTAACCCATGGCTGCTCAATGATAATGAGTTCTCTAAGCTGGCTCGCATCTACAATTTACACCGTAAGTATAATAAGATATTAGTTAACGGAATAGAACTTTCAAAAGACAAATATGGTCCTTACGCAGTTTCACGAGGAGATGGACACACGCGGATTGTAACCTTACGAAATCTGACATGGTATCCCGTAAGCTACAAACTGACTTTAGGTAATGAACTTGGACTGAATGAAACAAAAACGAAAGTTGAATTGATTCAGATGCACCCGTTTGAAGAGTATCTTGGCTCATATAAATTTGGAAAAACAGTAAAAGTTACGGTTGAGCCGTTTCGCTCGGCAATGTTCATTGTAACAGTTTCAGGATATGATGAGTCGGGCATTAAAGGAGCTCCTTATACTTTGATTCGTAATGTGAAAAAAAAGAGCGTGCTTATTGATGTATATGGCGATCCCGGAACCAAAGCAAATATTTCGTTGTTTAATGCAAACACCTTTTCAAGTGCTAAGATTTCAGACAAACCGCAATCGAGATTTATCAAAACAACGAAAGCTACTTTAAAGTTTCAGGGCAAAAAGTTAAAGCTCCCGGTTCACCGCAAAATAGCAGATATGGAAGTAACTTCTATCCCTGAAGATGCTGACGCATTATATGAAGCCACCGTTTATGCAGCCAACAACAATGCTTTGGAGGTTCGTTCTCTGTTGCGTTCCGGAGAAACAAATATCCCTGAGGTTCAAAAAGCCCGCGATGCTTTTTTCAATCAACCAACTTTTATGAACCGCAGTGTCTGGGATAAGAATCTGTTTGATACGAATATGAAATCAGGTTTTGCTCTCTCAAAAAAGTATGATTACGATTTAAGAATAAAAGGAGGTACATTCAGACTGAATTTGGGTGAACCAACTTACGTTGATTCCATTATAATGCACGTTCCTGACTATTATGAATTACAACCCCTGTTGTATCAGGAAGGGAATTATGCGGAGGTTTCGTCTGATTTAATTCATTGGAGAACCATTACCTATCTGGCCGATACGATGATGATGATTCCGGTAAACGAAAGAATTCAATACCTGCGATTTAAAAGTCAGCCTCAAAATATTGTGGAAATTGTAGGGTTTAAAAACGGAAAGAAACTGGACAGAAGCAAATGGAGCGCTTCTAACCTGTTTGCCCACTCTTCAAGAATGAAATGTGTAAAAAGCTGGAAAACAACTTTCACTTTAGAAGAGCTGGCCTCCAACAGTTACCTGAGTATTGCACTGAATGGTAAGCATGGTGTTGAAGGCGCTTACGTGGCTGCTAAAATAGATGGCAAACTGATAGGCGCCCCTGACAGAGCTTCGTCGTATCCTTCCAATACATGGGAGTATGTGGCTGCCGAAAGAGATGCCAATTACACCTATTACATCCCCATGAAAGCTGAATATGTTGGAAAACCCATCGAGATTTTCGTGATGGCTTACGACAAAAATAATACTGATATTCAACCTGAAGTATGGATATCATCTAAATCCGATGGTAAAGAAAAAATCAGGATTGAACTAATCAGGGACTGATAACTGGTTTATGTAAAAATGAAAAACTCATTTCAAATAATCGCTTTTGATGCCGATGATACACTATGGGTTAACGAGCCTTACTACCGCGAAACAGAACAAAAGTTTTACCGGTTGATGACAGACATTATCCCGGAAAATAAACTGACAGAAGAGTTCTACAAAACGGAGGTAGGTAACCTGCCATTATACGGCTATGGTGCCAAAGGCCACACACTTTCCATGATTGAAACTGCCTTACGAGTTAGTAATAACAAGGTTACAAACCAAACTATTCAAGCCATCATCGACTTTGGAAAAGAACTAATAAACAAACCTGTTGTATTATTGAATGGCGTGGAGAAGGTGCTACAGGCTTTGCACGAAAAAGATAAGAAGCTCATTGTGGTTACAAAAGGCGACCTGCTTGACCAGGAACGAAAACTGGCAAACTCAGGACTTAAAAAATACTTTCATCACATTGAGATAGTTAGTGATAAAAACCAAAGCGATTATTTAAAATTGCTTGAAAAGCTTAACGTACCTCCTGAAAAGTTTTTGATGATTGGCAATTCACGCAAGTCAGATATTATTCCTGTTGTAGCCATTGGCGGTTATGCAATTTATGTACCTTATCACACCTCGTGGCAGCACGAAGAAGCTGCTAAAATTGAAAGCAACCATTGCATAGAGGTTGAAAACATTAACGAAGTTTTAACTCACTTAAAAATCAGTTATTAAATGCAGAAAACTACTCAACGTGATTATTGGGACAGTGTATCTGAAAAGAAAGAGTTTACTACTGTTTTAGACATAAACCTTGTTCAATCTTTTATTAACACCGGTTCGCTTATTGTTGATTATGGATGTGGTTACGGACGAACGCTGGATCAACTTTGGCAAAAGGGATTTCAAAATACGCTTGGTTTTGACTTTTCTTCTGAAATGATTCAGCGCGGAAAAAAGCAATTTCCTTATCTGAATTTGAAAACTTCAATAAATAACGGGATTGACTGTACTAATAGTTCAGTTGACATGGTCATCCTTTTTGCAGTGTTAACCTGTGTAATTACAGACAGAGAACAAGATAGCCTGATGAAAGAAGTGCTACGGGTTCTAAAACCGGGTGGTTTTGTGTACATCAACGATTTTTTGGTTAATGATGATGACCGGAATAAAAACAGGTATCAGGCATTCAAAGAAAAATACAACACTTATGGAGTTTTTGAACTACCGGAAGGCGCTTTATTAAGACACCATACGGAAACCAGAGTTATGCAACTAACCCATGACTTTCATGAAGTAGCTTTCAACAGAACCACCTTTAAAACCATGAATGGAAATCTTTCCAACGGTTTTGTATTTATGGGTAGAAAGAGCTAACAAATTCCCATGGCAATTTTAACACCATCCGCTGCACTGGAAATAATCCCACCTGCATAACCACTTCCTTCTCCGATAACATAAAGATTGTCAAAACCAATACATTTTCCATCTTTATCCCGGTCAACCTGAATGGGTGCCGAGGTCTTACTCTCAAGCCCCAGTACATTACCTGTACCAAACCCTTTCATTTTTCTGATGAAATCTTTTAACCCGATGCGCATGGAAGCAGCCGTTTCTTTGGGTAACATTTCCCACAAAGGAGCCTGCTCAATACCCATGGGGTAACTGGATATTTCAAAGCTTTGGGTAAGCTTTCCCTTGATAAAATCCTGAATAGAACAATAAGGAGCTTTATACCGGTTTGAAAACTCAAAGAAACTATGTTCAAGCTTTTCCATCCAGTCGAGGGTTTCCACAGCTGAAACACCGGGTTTAATCATTCTCTCAGGATTAAACGAAACCACCAGTGCCGCGTTGGCAAAACTATCGTTTCGCAGATAATGGCTCATTCCATTAACTATATTGGCTTCTTTAACTGAGGTTGCCGGAACAATCACTCCCCCCGGACACATACAAAAACTATAAACCTGCTGATTATCTTTTCCTTTTGCAGTTAACCTGTATTCGGCTGCTTTAACACCCGGAAGCGATGGAGTTCCCCACTGAGCAATATTGATGATCTCCTGATTATGTTCCATGCGGCTGCCAATGGCAAAATTTTTAGCATGAAACCCAACTCCGTTATTAATTAATAACCGATAAGTATCATAAGCAGAATGGCCGGGTGCAATAAAAAAATGATTGGCCTCAAAGGAGCCGTTATTGGTTTCAATTCCAACCACCCTGCCTGATTTGATTTGAATGCCTGTCATGGTGGTTTCAAAATGAACCTTACCGCCCAAATCCACAAACTGTTTTCTCAGGTTCTCCACAATAAGCTTCAGGTTATCAGTTCCCAAATGGGGATGGGTCATGTATTCAATCTCAGCCGGTGCTCCTGCTTTGATATAACTGGTCAGAATAAACCGCTTTTCAGCAGAAATTCGTTTACTGCGCGAAGTGAGTTTACCATCGGAAAAAGTTCCGGCTCCCCCTTCTCCAAAAGCATAATTACTTTGCGCATTAAAAATACCGGTTGATTCAAAATCCTGAATCCCTTTTGTTCTTTTGGCTACTTCTGTACCTCTTTCAATAATGGTTGTACTGAACCCGGCTTGCTGTAAAACAAATGCAGCAAAAAAACCGGCAGGGCCACTGCCGACCACAATTACTCTTTCTTCTCTTTTTTTTCGGGGAATTTCTAGTTCGGATTTAACAACATCATCTCCTTTAAGCTTATCCGATTTTACAAGAACACGCATTTGCCAATGGATGTTACTTTTGTTACGTGCATCCAAACTTTTACTCTCGACAACATATGTAAAATCCTTAAGCCCTGACTTCTGAGCAATCTTTTTTTTCAAAAAAACTTCATCATAACCGGTCGGAATTTTTATGGAGATGTGTTTATAACCCATTATTGTAATTTGTTATTCCTTTAATCGATATCAATAAAATAAGGCAATCGTGCTTGTACACCCTGCATATTTTTTACTTTCATTACCCTTTCGTAATATTTATAATAATCACCCATTTCATTTTTAACCATACTGCTTTTTACATCGCCTGTCATATCTTCAATCAATGCCTGGAAGAGATCTTTTTCAACCGGGTATTCCGACAATTTGTACTGATCACCCAGTTTAGCTTCTCTGGCTACTGCCAGAATTGCTTTTTCTAATCCGCCTATACTATCCACCAAACCAATTTTAATGGCATCGGAACCGGCCCAAACCCGTCCGCGTGCGATACTGTCAACATACGACTCTTGAAGTTTTCTTGAATCGGCTACCAGAGAAACAAAGTTATTATAGATTCTTGTAATACCTTTATTCATTACTGCTTGCTGGAAACTACTCATGGGCTTCATTACATCAATAAAGTCGGCATTTTCATTGGTTTTAACTTCATCAAAGGTAACACCCAGCTTGTTATTAAAGAAGCCTTTCATGTTAGGAATAATCCCGAAAACACCAATGGAACCGGTAATCGTTGCTTCTTCGGCAAAGATATATTTACCCGGTGTTGAAATCCAATAACCTCCTGAGGCTGCCACATTCCCCATTGAAACAACCACGGGCATTTTTTTTGCTGCCAGTTCAAGCTCTCTACGAATTACCTCGGAAGCCTGCGCATCGCCACCTGGAGAGTTCACCCTGAAAACAATTCCTTTAATACGGTCTAAATTTCTTATTTTACGAATGGTTTTGGCCAACGATGCTGAACCAATGGTTCCGGGTGCACTTTTACCTTGTTTGATCTCACCTTCAGCAAAAATAACGGCAATACGGTCTTTGGCTTTAGAAGGCTTAATGGTTGGAGCCACGTTGGTGTATTTTGAGAAGCTCACAAAGTTGACATCACCTTTACCGGTTTTCCGGCTTAAAATATCCAACACCTGATCACGGTAAACAACACTATCAATAAAATGATTCTCCTTAGCTATTTGGGCTGTTGTCAGTTCCAGATTATCGGCAAGTTCATTCAATCTCTCAACACTAATACCCCTGCTCTCTGAAACAACATTCAAATAATTACTCCAAATTGCATCAAGCATGGCTGTAAGTTGCTCACGGTTGGGATCTGTTGCTTTCTTATAGAGCAATGGCTCAACAGCACTTTTATACTTGTTGTCGGGACCACGAATAATCTGTGTTTCTATTTCAAGCTTATCCAGCAATCCTTTTACAAAGGTAAGTTGTGCGTGTAATCCTTTAAAAAGAATAAACCCTTCAGGATTTAAAAATATTTTATCCGAAACAGAGGCAAGATAATAAGCGCTTTGATCGTAGTTATTGGCGTAACTATAGATAAACTTTCCCTTCTTTTTAAACTCCAGCAGCTTGACTCTTATCTCCTCCATGGTAGCAGCACCTGCAGGAAGCGTTTCCATATCCAGAAAAATACCATCTACATTATCGTCATATTTTGCTTTATCAATATTTTTTAAAATCTGATTTAACCCGGTTGACTTTTTTACTTCAAAAGTGGCCGGATCAAAACCCTCAAACGGGCTGTTTGATGCCTTATCCTTTATAGCTGTTTCCCATGAAATTCGTATTACAGAATGAGGTTTTATAGTTGCTTTACCTGTTTGTTCTTCCTGTAAACTCATCACTGTTCCTACCATTATTGCAACCATAAAAGTAATTAACAGCATGGCAGCTATAAAAGTCCCTAATGCCGAAGCAAACATAAATTTAATAAACTGTTTCATAATTGTTCTGTTTTTTAATTTGCATACGAAAATACACTATTAACAAATTAGTAGATAAAAAAATCGGTGAACTGCCTGAAAAAATCGGTAGATGAAAAATTTATCAGATATTCAACCCTGAATAAAGTAGTTAAAGGATACGCTAACTAACAACAACCACTCGCTACTCCTCTTCCGGAGTCCAGTTTTCCAGTACTTTCAAAAGTTGCTCTCTGTCTCCCTTTACTTCTAAGATTTTAATTCTGGGTTTAAGCATTTGTCCTTCAGCAGACGATTGATGAATTTTCATCACCACATCCATGCCTTCAACTACTTTACCAAAAGCAGCAAACCCAAATCCGTCAGCATTGCGACCGCCGTGATAATCCAATGAGGGCTGATCCGAAACACAGATAAAAAACTCACTGGTTGCTGTCCCCGGTTCATACCGAGCCATAGAGATGGTTCCTGCCAGATGCCTGATTCCTGTCTCCTCCGTAGTCTCGTGCACTATTGGCGGCAAAGCCTGTGGATGCTCATCTTCAAATAGTCCTCCCTGTATCACCTCTATCTTAACCTTACTATCAGGCTGATTATCCAATGTTACAGTTCTGTAAAACGTAGCCCCTTCAAACCTGTTTTCATCTACGTACTTAAGGAAATTATAAACAGTATGCGGTGCCTTGTTGGGGTAAAGCTCTACCACAATATCTCCTTTTTCAGTAACAATTGTAATTTTTGGTTTTTTAATGCAATGACATCCTGAAAGCAACAAAACAACTAAGCCAGACAAAAAGAGGATTCTGTTCATATGTTCTGATTTTTTAAGCTTAAATTTTTGGTATCCATAAAACTAATAACTTTTACATCTGTTTTACTTACAGTAATCAAAAATAACAATTCAGCCCAAATAGAGCTCTCCTGTACCATTTAGTTTATCAACAGTTGAAAACCAACCAATATTTTTTATCTTTACAGGTTATAAAATAAATTACCGTGATAACATTTATACTTAATAACCAAACCATCAAAACTGACTCACCCTCAGGCATGTCGCTGTTGAATTTCATTAGAAACGAAGCAGGACTAAAAGGAACCAAAGCAGGATGTAAAGAGGGTGATTGCGGAGCCTGTACCGTTTTAGCGGGAACCTTGTCAGAAAACAAAGTCGATTACAAAACCATTGTTTCATGCTTAACACCTTTGGGCAATGCACATGGAAAACATATTGTAACCGTTGAAGGATTAAACACTGACACTCTCTCTCCGGTTCAGCATGAAATTATTGACAATGCCGGAACCCAGTGCGGCTTTTGCACACCGGGATTTATTGTCTCGTTAACAGGATATAGCCTGGAAAAAAATGCCGGATTAAAACCTGCTGCTATTGCTTCAATAGCGGGAAACATCTGCCGTTGTACCGGATATAAATCCATAGAAAAAGCAGCCGAGAAAGTAGCTGACCTGTTAAAAACAAAAGATAATAATCACCAAATTGAATGGCTTACCAATCATCATTTTGTTCCTGATTATTTCAAAACAATAGCCGACAGACTTAAAGAAATCAACAAAAGGTCTTTTCCTGATACAACACCTGATTTAGCAATTGGTGGCGGAACCGACCTGATGGTTCAACAGCCGAATAACGTTAAAGTATCAGTTTTAAACCTTTTGGCTGAACATGATGTATTAAAGGAGATCAAGCAGGTTAACAACAAGCTGATACTTGGTGCATCGGTTACAGTAAATGATTTGTTGGAATCAGCAATCATGCTTCGTCATTTCAGCAAACTACCAACATGGTTTAAGCTAATCTCATCGGAACAGATCAGAAATATGGCTACATTGGCCGGAAACTTTGTTAACGCCTCCCCCATTGGTGATATGAGTATCTTTTTTCTCGCGCTAAACAGCAAGTTAACAGTTGCAGATAAAGAGGGTTTAAAACGAACCATTGCATTAAAAGAGTTCTTCCTCGATTACAAAAAGCTGGATTTAAAAGAAAACGAAATCATCCGAAGCATTGAGTTTGAACTACCTGACAATAAATCACATTTTAACTTTGAGAAGGTAAGTAAGCGATTACATCTCGACATTGCCAGCGTTAACAGTGCCATCAAAATAAAAATGGATGGAGATATTATTAAAGACGCCTGTTTATCAGCCGGAGGCATTGGACCAATTCCTGCATTCCTGAGCAAAACATCATCATTCCTGACAGGAAAACCATTAACAATTGAAACACTCTTTCAGGCAGAAAAAGTTATTCAAGGTGAGATCAGACCCATTAGTGATGTGCGAGGCAGCGAATCATACAAAAGGTTATTGTTGCGACAGCTGTTCTTTACCCATTTCATTGAAATGTTTCCTGATGCCTTTGCTCCTGACACTTTATTATCAGCCCTTCAAACTGTTTAACCATGAAAAATACAGATTCAAAAGGCCATGTAACCGGCCAATCCATATACATTGACGACATTCCTGAACATGCAGGAACCTTACATGGAGCCATGGTTCTTTCACCCATTGCGCACGGTACTATTAAAAGCATTGATTATAAAGCGGCGCAAAATACATCAGGTGTAATAAAAATCATTACTCCCGACGACATTCCCGGTGAAAACCAGATTGGAAGCATTGTTTTAGACGAACAGCTATTTGCTAGCCCCGAAGTTCATTTTATCGGACAACCGATAGCATTGGTATTAGCCATCAGTGAAGAAATTGCCTGGCTTGCAGCCGGGAAAGTAAGCTTTGACATTGAAGAACACAAAGCAATAACTTCTCCGAGAGAAGCGGCAAAGAATCATTCTTTCTTAGTTCCTCCACGAAGTTTTCAACAGGGAGATACTGTTAAAGCGTGGAATAATTGCACCCATATTATTGAAGGAAAAGCTACCAGTGCCGGACAAGAGCATCTCTACTTGGAAACACAAGGCTCATACGCGCTTCCATTGGAAAACGGGAACATTAAAATTCACTCTTCAACACAAGGGCCAACGGCAGTACAAAAAATTGTTGCCCGCGTACTCGACTATCCAATGCACAAAATTGAAGTTGATGTAAATCGTTTGGGTGGTGGTTTTGGAGGAAAAGAAGATCAGGCTACACCCTGGGCTGTAATGGCTTCTTTGGGAGTTTACCTCACAGGGAAAGCGGTTAAAATAACGTTACCTCGCCACATCGACCTGATGATCACAGGCAAACGCCATCCCTATGATTACGATTTCAAAATAGGCCTCTCGGATGATTTAAAAATTATCGCCTTTGAAGCCGACTATTTTCAAAACGGAGGAGCTGCCACCGACCTTTCGCCGGCCATTATGGAGCGAACACTGTTTCACATCACCAATGCCTATTACATTCCAAATGTAAAAGGAACCGTATACAGCTGCCGCACCAACCTGCCACCCAATACGGCTTTCCGGGGATTTGGCGCACCGCAGGCAATATTTTTAATGGAAACTGCCATTGCCAAAGCTGCTGAAAAAATTGGAGTGAATGCAGATGTGATTCAGCAAAAAAACCTGATTAACATCGGCAATACATTCCCTTACGGTCAAGCTCCTGATCAGGATAATGCCACTGCTGTCTGGAAACAATTCGACCGACAATTCAATCTGGAAAAGATTAAAAAAGAGATTAACTTATTCAATAAAAACAACCGGTTAAAGAAAAAAGGGTTCTCCTTAACCCCCATCTGTTTTGGTATTTCATTTACAAACCAAACCATGAACCAGGCCAGAGCATTGGTTCACATCTATCAGGATGGCAGTATTGGAGTCAGCACAGGCGCTGTTGAAATGGGACAGGGAGTCAATACTAAAATGATGCAGGTTGCAGCTACTGTTTTATCAGTTGATGTTTCAAGAGTAAAAATTGAGTCAACCAACACGACAAGGGTGGCAAACACTTCACCCACTGCAGCCAGTTCAGGTGCCGATCTTAACGGTAAGGCGCTGGAAATCGCATGCAATAACTTAAAACAGCGCTTGATTAATGTTGCTGCCGAAACATTAAAAACAACCCCTTCAAAAATTGAAATTGTAAACGAGAAGATTCTTCACAATGGAATAGAAACCAAAATGTTGTGGGAAGAACTGGTAACGACTGCCCATCTTGCCAGAGTGGGTCTTACCGAAAACGGGCATTATGCCACACCGGATATCCATTTCGACAAGTCAAAAGAAAAAGGACACCCCTTTGCCTATTATGTATTTGGCATGGCCGGAACAACCGCAACCATCGATACTTTAAGAGGAACCTATGAAATTGACAAAGTAGATATTGTTCACGACTTTGGCAAAACCATGAACCGAATTATCGATTACGGGCAGATTGAAGGAGCGGTTGTGCAAGGTATTGGCTGGATGACCATTGAAGACCTGGTTTTTGATGAAACCGGCAGAATGCTTTCTAACTCTTTGTCAACCTATAAAGTCCCTGATATTTATTCAGCACCAAATGAAATCAATATTGAAGAGTTGGAAACAGATGGAAACAATCATGCTATTCTGAAATCGAAAGCGGTGGGTGAACCTCCCTTTAATTATGGTATTGGTGCTTTTCTTGCCATTCAGAATGCCATGAAAGCCTTCAGAAACGATTATTCAATTAACACAAACGCACCAATATCTCACGAAAAGGTTTTAATGGGATTGTACAAAAAATCTTAAACTATTTTACACCGCTAAAATCGATAAAGGCAATTCCGGCATCAAGATCATCAATCACATTTTTGATTTTCTTTTCGGAAAGAACCTTATACAAACCTTCACGAAAAGCCCCGTATTCTTTGTGAATCGGGCACGGCTTTTCCTCATCACATTCAACAAGGCCTAAACCACAACGCTTAAAAAACGCCAGTCCTTCGTTGGCATCAATAATGTCAAGCAACGAAATATCAAGGGTTTCTTCAGTAGCATAAAATCCCCCATTGGGGCCTTTAGCCGACTGAATAATTTTCCTACGCACCATATGCTGCAATATCTTAGCAAGATATGGTTCAGGAAAGCCCAGATGCTCGGCAATGGCTTTTCTGCCAAAACGCTTCTCCTCCGAAGTGTTCTTAGCCAGAAAGACCACTGCCCTTAATGCATATTCCGTTGACTTAGTAAACATCTGTTACTTACTGATTAAGTTGCGCTTTACCCTCTTCCGAAATTAATTCGGGAGTCCACTGCGGTTCCCAAACAAGATTCACATTAACACTATATCCCGGATAATTAATTTCAAGAATAGTTTGAACGTGCTGAATGATGGTATCTCCAACCGGACATCCCGGAGTTGACAAAGTCATATCAACCGAAATGGTTTTGGTTTCATCATTAATATCTACCAGGTAGATAAGACCCAGATCAACAATATTAACTTCTACTTCCGGATCGGGAACCTGCTTTAGCACCTCCATTACTTTGGCCTCTTCGGGCGTAAATTCTGTTTGTATCATTTTTGTATAATTTGTTTTTTATGAAATATCATTTTTGATGCATTGATGCCATAAACCACACTGGTAAACAACATGGTGATTGCTGCAGCCAGCACAATAAATTCAACCGAAAACAGCAATCCAACTATAAATAGCATCACACTTATGGTAAACGACCAGGTGTGAACCGCCACCAGTTTTTCATTGAACATCTCTCCCGGCAAAGGCGTTTTCTGCCTTCCAACCAGCTTTTGATAGTGAAAAAGCCAGATGATAAAAGGAAGGGTCTTGTAGGTTTGCCCCAGAATAATTCCCGTGAAGAATCCGTAAACAATTAAAATCCCTGCAATTATTTCCAACCTTCCGACTGGAAGTCCAAAAACATCATTCCCAATATACACGGCAACAAAAACCACGAGACTAACCCCAAATATTATTAAAGCAATCGCGGTGGGTTTCATGCCACTATCAAGTTTCTTACGCATACGATGCTTAAAAACATCGTAATTGAACATCAGGAAAAGAACCAGTCCTGACAATATTAAAAGAAGAGCCAGCCCGAACAGGATTTTTGGGTAACCCGGTATCCATACCAATGTAAATATCGTTAAGATACCGGCATTAAGCAGGTAAAAACCCCACTTCAAATATTCCTCTTTTAATTTATGAACTATAAGAAACATGGGCATCAATCGCGCAGCTACTCCAATAATCAACATCAGAAACCACCCCACAAGCCCAACAACAAGATGCGCTTTTAAAAACTCTGTATGTGCAACAGCCACCCAATTGTACGACATGTTCAGAACCATAAACAAGCCTAACGACACATTTAGCAACAGGTATAACCCAGATGCAATAATGTAAAGTCTGCTGATACTTTTCTTTTCAGATGCAGCCGCACTTTTTAGCGTATTAAACGCGAACATGATAATGGCAATAATCACAAAGGTTGCCCCCAATGTTATGGCATGTGAAGCTTTGAATTCAAAATTCAAAAAGCCGTCAATTAAAAAGAGCAAACCCAGAACCATCACTGCCAGCGTCGCGTAAGCAAGTTTCTCACTATAAATTTTCACCTCCATTACCACCGGTATAAGCTGGTAAAGGGCTCCAAATATTACAATGGAAACCCAACCCAGAATCATCAGATGCGTAACCGAAAGCATGGGTGCAGTGAGATGATACCCCATCAAATCTTCGAAATGAAACACCATCAATACCGAGGCAATGATAAAGTTCAAAGCGCCGATAAGATAATGGGGTGCTACCACCCATACTGAAGGGGCATTTTGTGTACTCAGTCCAACCTGCATTACTTAAAAATTATCAGTTTAATATTGGAATCATCAATTTCATCCGAAACCCATTTGTAACCTCTGTCCTCCATTTCAGGAATAAGATATTGAGGCAACTTTTTATGATGAACATACAAAGCATGTCCGGGTTCAATTTTCTCAATTTCATTAAGAATGGTTACCATGGGTAGAGGCATTTCAAGATCGCGTACATCAACCTCGGTCATTTTTCCTTCAAAACGCTTTTCCATCTGCTCAAAGCTGGCTTCATCAAAATGTTCTTTCTTCGATTCGGTTTCCTTCACCTCACCCTGAACTTTCTCAAGGTAAGTATGAACCACTCCGTTTTCAGGACGAACTGTTTCGTAATCATATCCCTTTTTCTTCAAAATATTAAGCAACGGGATTGGCTCAAAGGTATTGATGATCATCAGTGTTTCATCATCAGCCATGGTTTTCAGTTTTGCCATGATGGCCTCAAAGGGGTCAACGCCTCCGGCTAATACCGGACGAACGTCCATTTCTATAACTTTCTCTTTTTTCATATTTATTGTTTTATCTTCTATTCTGTATTTATCTTTTGGCGAAGCTGTTTCGCAACCGCAATCGCTTTCAAGCTCAAATCCTATTTCTTTCAGTTTATCAATTAATACACAAACCGGCACTCCTCCTATTCGTGCAGCTTCCGAGAGAGTAACCCTTGGAGCCAAGGCTTTACGCAGAAAAGGATTCTTTAATTTACGGAAATGCTTATTGACAGAGCTGATTATATCAATGGTTTGCTCATTGGCATCAATCAGTTTCGAAACTTTTGTTTTGGCACTTATTTTCATTTTCCTATGGCCGCGAATTCGCGAATAATTAAAATATTAGTATTTGTTTTTGATGGGCAAAAATAATACTTTTTTATTATAAAGGATAAAAATATCTTTTTTTCTTTTTCACACTGGCAGGTCAAGATTTTTAACTTTATAATTTATATCATTCAGGCGGGAATCAGGTGAATACAATCAACCCCTACCGCACAACCCACGTCATTCCAAGAGAAGCGAACCCGAAAGCTTTCGGGGAGCGACGAGGAATCTCCCGGGCATCAGCCTGTCTCCACAGCAAAAGGTAATACGGTCGATTATAGCAGGGGATTCCTCCTCCTGCGTCGACGGAATGACGAAGAAGGGAAAGGTCGTTGGAGTAACGGGGAAAAGCTTCGCACCTTCACCCCTTCGTACCTTTGCGGTGAAACAAATTGCGAAGCAGAGAAATGCCCCTCATGTACAACCCACCCAAGCCAAAACCTTTAGAATTCAAATTGATGATAAAATCCTACTTTTGTTCAAAACAAAACAACATGCTTGTTATTTTATCACCAACCAAATCCATTGATATATCTGTTGAAACATCAACAGATCAATACACCATTCTTGAACACCTGTCACAAAGTCAAGAACTGATTAATGAATTAAAAACAAAATCGGTAAAAGAATTAACCTCCCTGATGAACATCAGTCCCAAACTGGCTCAGCTGAATTTTGAACGATTTCAGCAATGGCAACTGCCTTTTACTCTAGATAATGCAAAACAGGCACTATTTGCTTTTAAAGGAGAAGTCTTTAACGGACTGGATGCTAAATCTCTAAACAAACAAGAAGTTATGTTTTCGCAAGACCACCTTATTATCCTCAGCGGGTTGTATGGAACCTTACATGCACTTGATTTGATACAGCCTTATCGTTTGGAGATGGGAATCAAATCCTCCTTTGCCGGAAAAAAGAATCTTTACGAATTCTGGAAAGAAACTATCACGCTAAACCTTCGCAAGGCATTGGATGAACAAGGTGACAACATTTTGATCAACCTTGCTTCCAGCGAATATTTTAAAAGCATCGATACAAAAAAACTAAATGCACGTATCATTACTCCTGAATTCAAAGAATTTAAAAACGGAACTTATAAGATAATAACCATCTATGCAAAAAAAGCCAGAGGTTTAATGACCAGATTCATCCTGCAAAACAGACTAACCAATCCGGAGCAGATAAAACTTTTTGACAATGAAGGATACTATTTTAATGAACAACTAACTACGAATGCTGACAAGCCTGTTTTTACCCGAAATTAGAAAACAAAAAAACCAGGCCTTAAACCTGGTTCTTTGTTTGTAGTTTAACCTGCTATTAAGTTTAAAACCACCCGAATTTAAAAGTAATGGCAGCATTAAAGCCATTCAGTGCAGTGTTATCAATATTGATTACCTGCTCCTTATTATTATTGTCAAGGTACTTATACTGCAAGTTAACACCATCGGTTAAACGATAGCTGGCACCAACTGCCACACGGAAAAACTTCACAATATTAAATTCCAGTTCCACACCCGGCTGAAACACAAAAAAGGCATCGGTATCGTAATAGTAACTATCGTAATAATATCCGCCGTGATGATAATAATCAGAACCATAAGGAGAAGCGGTTACGCCACCCATTCCTAAAATAACAGGGAAGGAAACATGAACCGGCGACATGGGTGCTACAATAGGCTCAATAAGTAAACCACCGTAACCACCTGATAAAAAGTAGGACTCGGGTGACTCATCACCACCATTATAAAAGTCGTTAAAAAAGCCGTTTCCCGCTAATCCCAATGCAAAATGATGGTTGGCTATCCATGCTGCACGCCCACCAATTATTACTGCACTCTTACCTTCAATCTGAGTCCAGCCAACATTAAAACCACCGTACACTCCATTAGCCATCTTCTGACCATCTTTTTTTGGGTGAAAAAGTAATTTCATCTCTTCATTACTATTCTGTGCCTGCATTATTGAAGCAACAAACATTGCTACCAATAATATTAAAACTGTTCTTGTTTTCATAACTATCTCTATTTATTAATTATTCTACTATTTAATTGCTCAACAATTCATTTAACCATTTACTCATTCAACATTAAAATCTGTAAGCCACCCCAAGGCCAAAATCCCAAAAATTTACTTTCACCCGTTGAAAAGCCTGCGCTTCAATAAACGGTTTGAATTCCAAAGAGAGAACAACAGGCACTTTTTCAAAAGTTATATCACTTCCAAACACGGCATCCAGACCTAACACAGGACCGGCTATATGAAATTCATCCCAGTAATAGCCGTAGGTATTACTCCAGCGTTTTACCCGTTCGTAACCATTGATGTATCCCATATGCGCACCACCACCAAAATAAATCATCCACTGAATCTTATTTGTTATTAATAAAGAATGATACGATTCCAACAAGACATACATTTGGACACCACCGGTACGAAAGCCAAGAGAACCTTCGATAGCAGTACGGTTATCCTTAATCACTTTTCCTGAAATCCCGGATGTAACGCCCAACCTCACTCCTACCTGCTTTTGATACTCCTGAGCCGTTAACCCAAGTGAAAAAAGCAGCAAAATCAAAACAACATTTACTTTAGTAAAAAACATACACAATTAATGTTTAATAACAGACCCTGACCCCGTAACAACTACATTTATTACCGGATTTCCAATATAGTATATTGAACCACTACCCGAAATGTTAGCATCCAGCAAATTAGCTACCCTGACATAAATATCACCCGAACCCCTGATTTTTGCATTACACTCTTTCAGTGCAAAATCAAAACCGTTGATATTTCCTGAACCGCTAATGGTAAAAAAACCCTTATTGGCTTCCCCAAGCAAACTGATGTCGCCCGAGCCATTCACTTCCGATTCAATATTATAACAGACAGCCTCAATTGCAATATCTCCCGAGCCATCAAGATTTGTATAAAGTGTTTGCGCATTCACTTTACCTCTTATATCACCTGAACCGTTCAATTCAACTCTTAGATTACCTAAATCAAGTGTATCAAGAAAAACAAAGCCAGAACCGTTCAATTCAACATTTTTCACACTTGGGGTTTTTACATAAACGTTAACAGGATAATGCGTTGTTAAACTTTCGCGGGTATCAATTATTAACTTATTACCATTAACCATAGTGCGGACAAAAGGGATAATATTTGTTTCAGCTTCTACCACTACCTCATAAATTGTATCCTGGCTAATGTAGACATTGAATAAGGCATCACTTACCACTTCATCAAACGACACCATTTGCCTTGTTTCAGTTCCGGGGGAATTATTCCCAACAATGCCAAAAGGCTTATGACACCCTGTTAACCAAAACAATATCGCACCAAGAATAACAGCTATTATTAAATTCTTCATAATTTCATTTAAGATTCAAACTTGTAACCTAAAGACAGAAGCCTTTATTGAGGGTTGCAATAAAGAGTATTATTATAATGGTTGAGTTACATTTATTATTTTCGCTTCAACGACAGGCTTCCTGAAAGACTCTCAATCGACATGGGCAGAACCTGTTGCTTATTGTTGCCAATCTTACAATCTACTTCTATTTTTTTCTCATCGCCTTCGATATCTTTACTTTTTATATCGGTAATACTTGACGAGTAATAAACCTTCGTATCCTCATCGGTAAGTATTGAGAGATTGTACTGTTTATCATCTGCAAAAACCAGGGTTACGTCGGTATCATCAGTTTTAAGCTTAAAGGAGCTACAGTCTTTGCCAAACGACTTAATCTTCAAATCACCATATTTAGATGAAAAATCAAATGCTTCACCAATTACATCCAGTTCGAGCCTTGAGAAGTAAGCATTACCTCTCATCTTCCCCAAAAAGGAAATAAAATATTTATCCCTTTTCGAACTCATCTCAATCTCTTCTACATTCATGATATTAAACTCCGATGATTTGCTTGTTATATTTAATATACCTCCCTCCTCAAGATAAAACTCGCCATAGTTAATGTTAAGCTTACCTTCATTAATCTTTCTTACATCACTGTTTCCAAATTCTGTTTGAATGGTGGTTTTTCCTGTTAAGTCATGTGCTTTAAAATCACCATTTGAAAGGTTTACCGTCAAAACTCCGCGATAATCATCTGTGTAGATATTACCATATTTGTTAGATAACTTTAACTCTGTATTATCCGGCAAATAGATGGTGTAATCAATTCTGGTTTTGGTATTGCTGCCAAAAAAACTGCTACCGATATCCGTTACATCATTCCAAAAACTATTCCCCTGAAAAACAGTCTTAGCAATTACGTAATACTTAGTCGATTCGAAATCTACATCTATCAAGCTAAAGGTTTTATCCACTTTGGCCTGTTTGGTACCTTTAACAAGAATATGAATCTCGAACCTGACAGAATCTTTGTCCCAGGGAACAACATGGACGTTTCCATATTTATTGGAAATCTCCACCTCTGTTTCGCTACTCACCGGAAACGACCGGTTAATCTGTTTGCTTTTCTCAAAGGTTTGAGCATGCAGAATCCCTGCGCTCAAACTAAGAATAAGCACCAGACTAAATACTAATTTGTTTTGCTTCATCTCTATTATTTTTTTCATCAGCTGCTTTAAGCTGGTTTAAAATATCTTTTAATATCTCCAGTTTGAGGCGGTAATTCTGAATCATGGCAACAATCACCTCTTCATTATCAGCATTGTCTTTCAAGTCATCTTTTAACTCCTGGAATACTTTATCCAGATCCATCAGCTCATTATTGATTTCCCGCCGCAAGTCAGCATTGCTTCCTGTCATTCTGTAAACAATGGCTTTTGTTTCTTCAATCTGCGACGAATAATAAAAACTGGCTTCCTGAAGTTCGATATACATCTGGCTTTGTTCAGTATTCATCCTGTCATTATTGACTGTCAGTGCAGTATTTCGATTATGGTTTTGCATGAAATCATGAAAATAATAAGACGAAATAAAAATCACCACAACTGCTGCTGCTCTCATGGCAATAGTCTTCCAGTTAAGATGAATTGTTTTTCTCTTCTTTCCTGTTTCAATTTCCCGAAAAAGGTCTGCTTTAGGCTGAATATCGTCAAACGCTTCTCTGTTTTCAATAATAAATCTTTCAAGTTTATCTGTTTTCATCTGTTCCTCCTTCCAGTATCTCTTTTATTTTTCTCCGAGCCCTCATATATTGCGACTTCGAATTGGATTCACTTACATTTAAGATTTGTGCAATTTCCCGGTGATTATAACCTTCCAGCAGATAGAGTGAAAATACCATCCGGCTTCCTTCAGGTAATTGTCGCATTGCATTTTTTACTCCTTCAACTGTTAAATCAGTCATATCATCCGGGTCGTCAGTTCTATTTCCAAAAGGTGACATATCCTGCACAAAACTCAATTCAATCTTTTTTCTTTTTATCTCGTTAATACATCTGTTAACCACGATTCTTTTTAACCATGCTCCAAAAGTTGATTCATATCTGAAACTATCAAGACGTCTGAAAGCTTCAGAAAACGAATCCTGCAACATATCTTCAGCACTTTCCAGGTTATTCATCATCCGGTAACTAGTATTCAGCATAGCCCTTGCATATAGCGTGTATAGCTCATACTGCGCCCTTGCGTCTCCCTGCTTACATCGCTCAATAATATCTTTGTGTACGTCTGTCTGCAACTCTACTGGTGTTTTTTCTTTCGTGCAATATAATGACAATAGAAATAGTAAAGGGTCGCAATAATAATTAATCATACCGACAAGGTGATAAATACTCTATATTTGATGTTTCTTTTTTTAGCTCAAAATGAGATTACGAATATTTTATATACATTTAATTCTTATTTCTGTTGGTTTCTGCCTTGCAGTTAAAGCAACTGCTCAAAACAAAAACATCAAACCAAGTTTTGGCTATGAAACTCTTGACACAACACTTTCTGCTCACGACAGTTTATGGCAGGCTCAGCTTTACATTACTCAATCCATTCCCGACAAAGGCATTCCCATACTGTTATCATTAATTAAAACTTCTCAAACCGGATCGGACTTTAATACTTTCTGCAAAATTTATCTTTCAGAAGCTTATCGTCAAAAACACGAACAGAGAAAGGGTCTTGATATTCTTATTGATCTGTTACACATTAAAAAAAGCAATAAAAACAGAGCGTTGCTGTATAACAGGATGGCGGCACTTTATTCCGTTTCCAACCAAAAAGTAACCCCTTCAAGAGAGGATTCTGTCTATAAATACTCAAATCTTTGCATTGAAATTGCAAAGCAATACAACTATTTAGACCTGCTTGCGAGTTCACAAAACGAGTTAGGTTACTATTATAAAAACACGCTGCATAACGATTCGCTTGCTCTAGTTTATTGCAACAGTGCATTCAATACATTTTTAAATCTGAAAATGAATCAAAATGCCAGCTATACTGCTTTCAATATCAGCAGCATTTATCTGTCAATGGACAAACCTGAGAAAGCGGCTGAAGTACTTTCAACAGTTGAAACAGTTCTTGACCCAAATATTAACAAGAACCTGTTTATGTATATTTATGAAAAGAAAGCAAAAATCAACTTCCTTTTAAAAGATTACAAAAAAGCATATCAGTATATAAATAAAGCTTACTACTATGAAAAATCATTTTTTAGCAGCAAGCTAGACAGGCAGGTTTCGGAAATGACTGCCAAATACGATTTACAGGAAAAAGAAAAACTAATAAAAGAAGAACAACAACAATCCAGAATTAAACAACAACAGAACAACCTTTTATTAACAACAATTATATTTATTACCATTTTATTAATGCTGGTTACAGTGTTGTATTATTATAAAAGAAAAATAATTCGCATTGATAATCTGACACTTCAAAACAAACTGAATTCAAAAAGCAATGAGTTGGTTACTAATATTGCCAACATGGTAAATCTCAACAAAATATTTAGTGAAATAAAGTCTGCTCTTGATGCTAACGATAGCGACAAGATCAAATCAATCATTAACCAAAATGTACAAACAAACCAAAGCTGGAATAGCTTCCTGCAAAGTTTTGAATCACTTTATCCCGATTTTTTCAATAATTTGAAATTAAGCCATACCGGCCTCACAAAAAGCGAATTGAAATTAAGTGCGTTGCTTTTAATGAACCTAACCACTCCTGAGATTGCAGATATTCTTTGTATTTCGCCTACATCGGTAAGTAAAAACCGCAACCGTTTACGAAAAAAACTAAACCTCGAAGCAGGTCATAATCTTAACCAATTTATGATAAAAATAAGTAAATTATAATTCTCAAAACTAATAATTATCAGATCTCATTTGTCATATACCTGAAACTGACCTTGTAATGCATTTTAATTATTAAAATACATATTAATAAAAGCTTTCCTAACTTACGAATACATCTTCTAATATGACAAAATTCCTGTTTTGTCATACCTTTTGCCACCCCTGAATTTTATTTCCTGACTCTACTTTAACCTACTTTTGATTTTATATATCAAATAAGCAGATTAAATGAAATACATACTTATTTTTCTATCTATCGTTTTTACCGCAACACTGTCAGCGCAAATTACCAAAACGCTGGTAGGTGATTCGACAAACCTTCCCAGAATAAAAATAACAGCCGACCCCTCCTCTTTCGGCCCATACTATATCAATACTAATCACACTAATGTATATTTTGTAACGGAATTCCCTGAAAGCACTTCCATGGTAGTTATGAAATACATT
>Ga0256913_10000040_pt1 | contig 49692 bp, 42 predicted proteins | sample Axial_MatmetaG_FD_185970 | JGI IMG/M metagenome (GOLD analysis project Ga0256913, IMG submission 185970) | Deep-sea worm associated microbial mat communities from Axial Seamount, Juan de Fuca Ridge, Pacific Ocean - Axial_Mat | ecosystem: Environmental > Aquatic > Marine > Oceanic > Microbial... | reverse complement strand
ACTGATTTAGTGAGCGACGGGAATTGAACCCGCGTCACCAGCTTGGGAAGCTGGGATAATACCATTATACGACGCTCACATTATCTCAATATAGCATATTTCTTTTTTTTATCACAACATTGTCTTGACTTATGCCTTCTTTTCTCATATAAATATATAGTATGAGTAAAAAAATATTTATAATTCTTATCATGGTGGGTATATTACTTTTTGTTTTCACTGCATGTGATGAAAATATTATAAAAAGCCAACCTGATGGTTTATACGCGCTGGTTTCAACAGATAAAGGAAAGGTTTTTATTTCATTATACTATAAGCAAGTTCCGCTTACAGTAATGAATTTTATTGGATTGACTGAAAAAGTGCTTGTAACTGGCAAGAAGTTTTATGATGGACTGACTTTTCACCGAGTAGTGGAAGGATTTGTTATACAAGGGGGAGATCCGTCGGGGGATGGAACAGGGGGTCCTGGATATCAATTTCCAGATGAGATTAATCCTTCTTTACATCATGACAGAGAAGGTGTGATATCAATGGCAAATAGCGGTCCGAATACGAATGGAAGTCAATTTTTTATTACCCTCGCCCCAGCTCCCTGGCTTGATGGAATTCATGCGATATTTGGACAGGTTGTGCATGGCATGGATGTTGTTAGGGCCATACAAAAGGGAGATGTTATTCAATCTGTACGTATTCTGAGAAAGGGGAAAGAAGCTAAGGAATTTACTGTCACACCACAGTTATTTGAAGAAGCAAAACAAAGGGTTTTACAATTGCAAGAGGAAAAAAAAGCACGAGATCGTTTGGAGAAAGAAGCATATATTAAACAAAACTGGCCTGGAGCGTTAGCATTGCGTGATGGAAGGTATGTTTTGGTAAACAGGGAAGGAACAGGGCGATATCCTCAAAGAGGACAGACAGTAGTAGTGCATTATGTAGGTAAATTCTTAGATGGAAAAATATTTGATTCATCGCGGGCACGTAATACTGCGTTTGAGTTTCAAGTAGGTACAAGTGCTGTTATTGAGGGATGGGATCGAACAGTACTCGAAATGCGAGAGGGAGAAATAAGGACAGTGCTTATTCCTCCAGAGTTAGCCTATGGTGATCGCGGAGCAGGTGGGGTAATTCCACCTGGAGCATTTCTGCAGTTTGAGATAGAACTTATTAGTATTAAATAAAGAAACGCAAGTAAGAACTCGTATCGTACAGTAATTAATAGTGTGCGTATACGGGTTCAGTATGTTTTATTGTTATTTCTTTTTGGTAGCCTCTCTATCTGGTCGCAACAGGTTGTTTTTAAGTTTGACAAGGGAGGCAAGTATTCCTTTGCGTTTCAGTATATCTCAAAATATGGGTTGTTAAAGATAGGGTATGTTCTTTCTCGTACAATAGCTACGCCCTTTTTACAAATAGAATTTTCTCACATAAAAGTGGGGGTGCTTGAGCCAAAAGGTTGGTATCATGGTATTTATACGGATAAACCATATGCGTGGTCGTATCTGTATAAGGAAAAAACACGTTGGAATGTTAACAGACAAGGCTCTATTGATGATGTAGGGATTGCCATAACAATAAATCCGTTTTCATTTTGGATGATGCGAAAAGGAAATACAAATAGTGTTGGGATGGGTGCAAAAATTTCGTTCCAGAATAATGTTCAAGCATTCTTTGCAATTATTTTTTTAACACGTTTCTCTCATAAAGAGGAAAAATGGTACGATTCATATCATCATCTGTATGGGGATTCTCTAAGACTACATGGAGCCCTTCGTTATGACCAGCACGGCTGGTCAGTCCTTACTTCTTACAACTTTGAAGGCAACAAGACACAGCCTGGAGGATATGATTTACAATTGTTTTTAGCAAAAAAGTTTCTTATGTTTCAAGTACATTCCTTGGTTATATATCGAAGTCTACATTACAGATCACTCCAAGGATTGTTAACAGGAGGGTGGTATTTTTCATCTTCTTTTCAATCTTCTTGGAAATACATTCAATTATTAAGCAGAGTGTTTTATACAAAAAACATCGCATTACCTTCTCTAGGGTCAACTAAAGACCTACAGATACTGCAGAGATTTCTGTTTCGATATCCTCTAGATAAAGATGGGATGTTACAGGTGCGTTTTTCTTTATTTAGTTATCATTATTTCCGACGTTATAGAATGATTTCAGGAGTTACCGTGCAATATAAAAGGATAGGTTTAACGGTAAAAATAACTCCTTGGTCTAAGTGGGTATTCTATAAAACACTTATTCTTCAAGCATATCATATTAATATTTCAATAGGCAATTCTTCAAGAATATTTGCAGTTTTTTCTGTAGAGAAGGAGGATATATGGCAATATTCATTTCGATTAGGTGTTCGTGTAGATTCAAAATATTGGCAAGGAAGTGTTGAAATAGCAAATAATCATATTAAATTATTAGAAAAGTTGCTAGACCATGTGCAAATTATTTTTCAAATAACTATTCCTTTGCGTCGATCTACCGATGATATTTATTTTGAAAGCAATGCTGATTCCGACGATTTGTTTAATACTATTGATGATGAAATGTATGAACAGTTAATACGTTAAGGTGAGAAAATAAGTATGGCAATGAGAAAGTAAATAGATAATCCTACCATGTCGATGAGGGTAGACATCAAAGGACCAGCCATGACTGTGGGATCAAATCCCATCCTATGAATAATGAGAGGTGATATGGCACCAAGAAGGGAAGAAAATATCACTACCAATAATAAGGATAATCCTACAGTAAGCGCAGCGACCAGATCTATACCGGGGGGAAAGGCAATTCCCCGTATAAAGATGGTTATTCCAAGGATGAAACCAAGTACCAAGGAAACCAGTAATTCTTTGAGAACAACAGAAATAATATTTCGGTATGCTATTTCTCCTTGGGTAATACCTTGAATCATTAAAGTAAGACTTTGTGTGCTACTATTTCCTCCTGTTTGAGTAATAACAGGAAGAAACCATATAAGAAATCCCATAGAAGCAATAATGGGATGAAAAAAGTTCAATAAATTGGTGGTTGCGGTTCCTGCTACTAATAGTAACATCAGCCAGGGGACACGCTTGCGTACTAATTTAAAAACACTGGAAGAAAGATATGGGTCAGTACTCTCTTCCATAGCTCCTAGACGATAGGTATCTTTTGCTTGTTCTTCTCGAATAACACGAAGTGCGTCACGTATTGATACAACTCCAAGTAGTCGTTGATGTATATCTAGTACAGGAAGGGCCAGTAAATTGTATTCTTCTAAGAGGCGGACCGTTTCTTCTTGATCGGTTTCTTCTCGTACTGATAGTATCTTAGTTTCCATTACGTCAGCAATTTTTACATGATCTTCTGTAGCCAGTAGGGTGCGTAGTGATATTATTCCTTTTAAGCGGCGAAGTTGATCTACGATGTATACGTAGTAAATAGATCGTATGGAAGTGGCATTTTTTCGTACAAATTGAAGTGCTTGCTGTACTGTAGCAGTGGAACGAAACGCGAGATATCGGGGAGTCATGATACCTGCAGCATCATCTTGGTCAAATCTTAACAGAAATTGTGATTCTTGGCGAGCTTCCTGACTTAAAGACTCCCATGCAGCAGTACGTACTTCTGGAGGTAAAATTTGTATAATATCTACTAAGTCATCAGGCTCTAAGTTCTCAAAAATATCCTTCATGTTATCGAATGGTAATTGCAATAATACATCAAGCAACTCGGCAGGAGAGAGAAGCTCTACCAATTGCACCTTTGTTTTCATGTTAAGGGAAAGAAACACCTCAAGTTGTACTCTTTTATCCAATTCAGTCCATATAGAGTGGAGTTCTGGAATAGGAATAGTGTTGGTAAAACGTACAAGCATAGATCGGCGTTTGGTTTTTACATAATATGTAATTTTTCTTATTCGTTGTACTTCTACATTCATTGCCTAGGATCCCACTCTCCAACATACAACAACTCTGGTTCCAGTACGATCTGAAACGTGTCAAAGGCATGCTGCTGTAATAGTTCTACAATACTTCTGGCATCATCTGCAAGTGCTTCTCCTGTATTCACAAGAATATTGGCATGAAATCTTGATATTTGGGCATCTCCTCGTCTCATGCCCCTCACATGTAATTTGTCAAGGATTTTGCCAGTCGGTTGTTTGAATTTTCTGTTGTTTTTAAATATAGATCCAAGTGAGGGTTCTGCAAAATGACCTTTCTCAATTCGATCAATACGTAAAGCATACATTTTTTTCCATAATGATGCAGTTTCTTGATAATGAAGACGAAACTTGCAGGAGAGAATGAGTACATCTTTGCTTTGAAATGGAGAATCCTTATAAGCAAAATCTTTTGGATTGATACTGTATTCGTGTATGGTACCAGATGTATCACAATATTGAACAGATTTAAGTAAATCTGCTATTTCTGTTCCATAGCAACGAGCATTCATCCATACAGCTCCACCTATTGTTCCCGGCATTGAGTAAAAAGATTCGATGCCTCCCAGCGCGTGTTCAGCGCTTAGGGCACTTATATATGAAATCAAGGCTCCAGGTTCCACAGTGAGCAGCTCAGATGTAAAGGAATATGTGTTCAAATTCTTTGTAGAAATAACAACTCCGCGTATACCTTTGTCTGCTACCAATAAATTTGAACCTCCCCCAAGAATAAAACAGGGTATATTTCGATTATGGAGAGCAGTAAATATATCGATGGCCTCTTGTGCGCACTGTGGGTACACTAAATAATCAGCTATACCGCCTATATGGATAGTAGTATGCTTCCTCAAATTCTCTGTGTGAGAATATTCGATATGCATTATTTTTAATAGTTGTTCAATCTTTTCTAAACACATTCAATATGATATTATCTTGTAACGTACAGCAATGGTAAAGTGTTATAATTAATGGCGGAAGATACTATTGTTCCATCTTTTACACAAGTGTATGAGGATAATTTTTTGACAGTGTATCGAGTAGCATATGGAATTACTCAAAACAGTGAGGTAGCTGAGGATATTTGCCAGGAAGTTTTTATTCGTTATACGCAATATGAGAAAAAAGTATATAAATATGCGAAATATTGGCTTATTCGTGTTTCTAGGAATCTTGCGATTAATATAGCAAAAAGAAAACAGAAAGAGCATATGATGTATTCTCATATGTTTAAGAACAGTAAAATGGTTGATCCAGCAGTTGATAAAAGCATACTGAAGGAGGAGAATAAGGATATGCTTATTGCCGCAATAAGTAAATTGCCCATACGGTACAAAGAGGTAATAATAATGAAACAATATGCAGACTTACCTTATCGGGATATTGCAAAAGCATTGCATATTAGTGAAAGCAATGTAAAGGTGCGTATGTATCGTGCGAGGGTGTTACTAAAAAAACTACTAAAAACGGCGCGTTATGAACATGAGAATATTTAATTTGTTTCAGGAAAAAATAGAACATCTTTTTGATCCAGAAGTCTCTGAAAGTGAAAAGAAAAAAATCTATAAACGAATAGAGAAGCGATCTTCCTGGAAAAAAAAGTATTGTATACAAGAAGATGTGGAAAAACTACTTAAAACAATAAAACCAGTGCGTCCATCTGCATATAAAAAAGAAGCATTGTGGCATACTATACAACATATGATAGACACTAAAAATAGTAAGAAACGTTTTTCTTACCGTCTCGTGACATCCTTTGCGTATGCAGCGTTATCTTTTTTTATTGTGTGGGGTATTGCAGTATTTTGGCAGATGGATAGAGAAAATAAATTGGTACAAAAGCCTTCAGTATTGAATAATACGCATATTGTTGAGAAGCCTTTTCAATATATCGATGAAGAGATAGAGGAATTTCCTGAGGATATATTGGATGCTTCATTGACAACCTCAATAATACTTCCTCGGGAAATTCGTTTTAAATTGATGGGGACGCCTCGTATTATGTATGCGGAGTCGGTATCTCGATGATATTTTTTTTGTTAATGATGTTGTGTGAAAATTTTGTGCTTGTAGCGGAAAATCCATTTAATTATAACACTGTGTGTACACGACTTGCGGATTCCAAATCCATTGATCGTGCTGGATCTTATAATGTTATTATCCAGATAGCGATCTTGAGAGAAAATGCGCAACCCGTATGGCATACAAAGGTGAATAAACAGGTACAAAATGGGGTGTCGGTTCCTCTGATCTTACGAGGAGATAATGTGGTGTTGCGGTTTAGTATTATGTTATGTGAACAAAATGACGACTCCATACTTATGGTTACAAAAGGAGGAATATGGCTTAGTTCTGTTTTAGGAAAAGTCCAACATCGTAGTATTTTTTATACGCAACCAATTAATTTTTCTACGCCAGTACGCATTCATCCTTTTGGCAAGAAAGGGATGAGGAAATCATGGAATAGCCGACATACTCTTAAACATCATCAGTACAGGCAAAATTATGATCCTTATGACCTCGAAATGATTATTGAAGTACGCCCACGTTGATAAAGAGATATAAGGTCTTCTTACTATTTTCTCTTGTTATCTTTGTTTTTTTGATCATATATGTAATGTATGAGGTGCAATGGCCAGTTATCCATACGGTATCCGCACAAGAAGTGGGTGTGGGGGAGATGGTAATACTTCGGGGAAGTAATTTACATAGTCGAAAGAGTAGAATATTTTGGAATAATACATTGCTTTATCCATCTGTTATTAAGAAATGGACAGATAAGGAAATACAGTTTACTGTTGCTGCAATACACTCTTCTGGATATCTTTTTGTGAAAAACAGATATGGAAAAAGTAATAAGGTCTTGCTTATTATAAAAAATGAACTGATCAAACAAGAAGCAGTGGCGGTGCTTTCTCCTTCTATTGCTAAAATAAAGAATGATAGATTTTCTCCAGGTGCATTGTTTACTTTGATAGGAGAGAATTTCTTTCCCAATACGTTACGTATAAATATTCCAGGGGGAGTACAAGATATTCGTCAGCAAACGGATTTTTATGTGCGCCACCTGCCACAATACGATATTGTTTCATTTCGTTTACCTGATGCACTTCAGTCAGGAGTTCTTACATTAGAAAATACATATGGCATGATCAAGACTCCTTATTATGAAGTACAATACAGTTCGGATATTATTACGGAAGGTTCTGCTACATATCTTATTGATCAATATTTTCTTCTCCCCTCCGCTTTTGAAGGGCTCGCCTATATTGATACATTCGTTAATAGTAGATACACTACAGTTCAGTATCTTTCGCACAGTGATAACATCGAAGGTGAAGGGAATCAAGTTTTTTTGAGTAAATCGTCTGAGAAGTATCAGAGAAGGTATGAGATAAAGCTCCTCAAGATAAGGTTTACTTTAGAAAAGATATCCGAGGCTTCTTTAAAGATCATCATGGAACGATCAAAGAAAGCGGTAGCACAGGTTTCAGATACAACCAAATTTATAAGACGATTTCGAGAGGTGAAAGGTGCTTTAGCAAGGCGAATTCGTCAATCGTATCATAATGTCATGGATGCATTGACTTTTCATGTAGCAGGATCACCAGATATGAAAAATGCTGTTGAATCTGGTGAAGGAAATGCATATGCGTATGCAAAATTATTATCGCAGGTGTTGAAATCTATGGGGGTTGATGCACGAGTGAGGGGAGGATTGCTTATTGACGAGCAGAAACGCGCCGTGCGGCATTATTGGGTGGAGTTTTTTTATCCTGAAACAGGATGGGTTCCTTGTGATCCAGCATTAGAAGATCAAAATCATGATTTAACACAAAGCGAGTATAAGGATACGTTTTTTGCAGTAGCAGATAATAACCATATTCCGTTTAAAATAAGAGACCGTAAATTTTATCGTTTTACACCCTCCCCAGATCTTTACTTCTCTATATTGCTCGCTGTTTCCGATTTAAAAGAAGGAGATACCTTTTATAAGGCACAAGAAAGATAATGATTATTCATAATTATGCGTAACAACCTTGACAAAGCGGCGAAGAAATACTAATAAAAAGAGATGCGATCTACAACTATAAGAAAATCTCCTTTATATAAATTTATCCAAGAAGAAGAAAACCGGCAAAAAAGCAACCTAGAACTTATAGCTTCAGAAAATTTTATAAGTTCTGAAGTTCGTAATTTATGTGCTTCGGTGCTTACCCATAAGTATGCAGAAGGATATCCTGGTAAACGATACTATGGAGGATGCCAATATATCGATGAAGTAGAACGTTATACACAAGATTTGGCTAAGAAACTTTTTCATGCAGAGTATGCAAATGTGCAACCACACTCGGGGAGTAACGCAAATCTTGCGGTGCTGCATGCTTTTTTGCAGGCAAACGATGTGATACTCGGTATGGATCTCTCGCATGGAGGACATTTGACACATGGAGCGGCAGTCAGTTTTTCAGGAAAGTTTTATGACGCGCATTTTTATGGAGTAGATAAAAAGACTGAATATTTGGATTATGATATTATCCGTAACATTGCAAAAAAGGTACGACCTAAAATTATTATCGCAGGAGCTTCTTCGTATCCTCGTATAATTGATTTTGCTAGCTTTCGTGATATTGCGGATGAAGTTGGGGCTCTTTTGTTTGTTGATATGGCACATATTGCAGGACTCGTAGCGGTAGGATTGCATCCGTCTCCTTTGCCTCATGCACATGTGGTGTCTACCACTACACATAAGACGTTACGGGGACCCCGGGGAGGTATGATTCTTGTAGGAAAAGATATGCCAAATATTTTTAATATTACTACAAAATCAGGAAGAATTAAAAATATTTCTGAATTATTAAATAATTCTGTAATTCCTGGGGTTCAGGGAGGGCCCCTTATGCATATAATTGCGGCGAAAGGAAAATCTTTTGAAGAAGCTTTGCAGGACTCTTTTGTAACGTATCAGCAAAATGTACTCCGTAATTCAAAACGACTTGCCAAAGCATTGCACGAGAAGCATGGTGTGCGCATAATTACAGGAGGTACTGATAACCATATTGTATTAGCAGATATAAGCGATTTTGGCATTACCGGTAAAAAAGCTGAAATTTTATTAGATCAGGCGGGTTTAACAGTAAATAAAAATATGATACCATTTGATAAGCAAGGGCCACTTGTTACTTCTGGTATTCGTTTGGGAACACCAGCGGTTACTACAAGGGGTATGAAGGAAGAAGATATGGATTTTATAGCTGACTGTATAGGTAGGATATTATGCGAAAAGGAAAAAGCAGTGAAAGATGTTGCAGAAGAAGTTTTTCAATTTGTACAAAGATATCCTCTCTTTTATTCAGATGAGGTAGTGAGGTGATATGGGAGAAGGAACAGTAACAAAACTATCAGTGGTACAATTCGGCAAAGGTGCGTATATCATTGTGGAGGGAAAATCGGGGGCTGGCCACTTTTATATTATTCGTACAGGAAAGGTACAGATTTTAAAGACAACGGAAATAGTCCAAGAACAGGATGGAGGAATTCTAGGCCCTGGAGACTTCTTTGGGGTTATTTCTTCGATGGCTTCTCAACGTAGAATTGAAACTGCGCGAGCCCTTACAGATGTTTCTTTGATAATGGTGCCTAAAGAAGAGTATGTGCATCTTATCAAGAATAATAAACAGGTACCTATGAAGATTATTAGCAGTTTCGCAAGACGGATGCGGCATCTTGATGATGCATTAGCTAAACTTACAACGAAACACGCAACAGATACCGATATTACACATATTTATAGCATAGCACAGTATTATCTTAAGCAAAAACAGTATAATCAAGCTTATTATGCATTGTATCAATATATAAGATTATGTTCACATGATATACACATAGATAAGGCAAAGCAAGAATTGGAATCGATCAAGCCACATGCGAAAGCGGTATACTTGGATAGTGATACTAATATAGAATTTAACAGAAAATATCCTAAAGATACAGTGATCTTTCTTGAAATGATGCGAGGATCTGAGATGTATATCATACAGCAAGGAAGTGTCAAGATTACTAAGGTATCCAATGATAATGAAATCATGTTGGCATTATTGCGTACGGGGGATATTTTTGGAGAGATGGCGTTAATTGATCAAAAACCGCGATCTGCTTCTGCTATTACCTTTGAGGATTCGGTCTTGCTCGCGGTAAACCGTATCAATTTCGAAAGAATAGTGGATACACAACCGCAGGTTATTGCTCGTCTTACTGTCTTGTTAGCTGAGCGTATTTGGGTGCTTTATCGGCAGCTTGCAAATACGACTATTGTTAATAAACTGGGAAGATTGTATGATGCGTTATTGGTTCAGCTTGAAAAAGATCATGTTGCACTTGTTCCTGGACAGGCTTATACGTTGGGATTTGGTCCACAGGAATTGATTAACTGGGTGGGCGTACCATTGTCAGAAGGAGACTTACTCATACGGGAATTGTTGAATGATCGATCTGTTAACGTTATAGAGGGAAAAATTTATATTTCTAATGTTGAAGAGGTATATAAGCAAGCACAATATTATAGAAAGATGCAAAAATAGGGAGGTGTCATGAACGAAGATATGTGTTTAATAAATGAGAACAATCAGGATGTCGTAAAAGAAGATTATGAGAATGAAGAAGATTTTCTTTCGGGAATCTGCCCCTACAATGGGGATCCTGAAGAATGTGATAGTTGTCAATAGTTTAAAATTTAAGTTTTATTTTTTCGCCATGTTTCTTTTTCTTGAAGTGGGGGTTTGAGATTTTCTTCGTCTTGCTGTTTTTGGCTGACTAAGCAATTCTAGAGCTCGTTGAAGGGTAATGGTGTAAATATCATCATCTTTTGCGGATCGGTATTCTTTTTCACAACCAACGTAAGGACCATATGGGCCTATAGTTGCAATAACAGGTTTTCCTGTTTGTGGATGTTGTCCTAACTTGCGCGGGAGTGAAAGTAATTTAATTGCTTCTTCCAGTGTTAATGCAGTTGGATCGGTATTCAAACGTACCCTCTTAGGTTTAGGGTTATCATTATCTTCACCTAATTGGAGATAATGTCCATACATGCCTGTTCTGCAGTATATAAGCTTTCCTGTATGGGGGTCTTTCCCAATTTGTTGTGGTTTTTTTCTCACCTGTGATAGAAGTTCTGTGATTGCTTCATTACTTAGTTCAGCAGGAGAAGTTTCATTTGAAATGTTTACTTTTGTATCGTCCTTTGCAATGAAGTATGCACCATATTGACTGATCCGTATTTCTTTTTCTATATGTGGAAGAATCAGTTTTCTGTATTGTTGATTATCGATATGCTGATTGCCATATTCGATCAATGATCGTAATCCTTTTTCTCCTAAGTAAAACTTTTGCAAATATTGAATATATTCTTGTTTCCCTATTGCAATACTATCAAGATTTGCTTCCATGTCTGAAGTAAACTCATATTTTACTAGAGTGTCAAAATTATCCTTCAATAGATTGGTTACTGCTATGCCTGTATACGTGGGGATAAGCGAGAGTCCTTTTTTAAAGATATATTTTCGTTCAAGAAGCGTGCTAATAATATTGGCATAAGTTGATGGGCGTCCAATTCCTATTTCTTCCAGTTTTTTTATTAGTGCAGCTTCGGTGTAACGACTGGGTGGACGAGTCTCATGTTGTTCGATCTGAATGGATTGTAGCGATAATAGTGTTTTTTCTTTAAGAGTTGACAACTTAGCAAAGGAAGTATCTTCTTGTTTCAGTCCGGTGGCAAGAAGGAACCCAGCAAAAATTACTATTGTATAATGAGAAGCAAACAATGATTCTCCCGCACGTAATTTAATACTTAGTGTTTTCTTCTGTGCATCTTTCATCTGTGTTGCCAAAGTTCGTTGATAGATAAGCGTGTAGAGTTTTTTCTCATCGGGTTTTAGCTGTAGTGACTCAGGTGATGTAAATGAAGTACCAGAGGGGCGAATAGCCTCATGTGCTTCTTGTGCTAGTTTTGATTTTGTGTGGTAGCGACGAGCTATATCGGCTACGTATTGGGAACCATATAACGAAGCCGCCGCTTCCCTAGCTGCTGTTATTGCTTCTTCTGAGAGGTTTACTGAGTCTGTCCGCATATAAGTAATAAATCCTTTTTCATATAAACTTTGTGCAATTCGCATAGTATTTTTAGCACTCCACCTAAAGACATTATTTGCTGCTTGTTGCAAGGTAGAAGTGATAAAAGGGAAAGGAGGTCGATGCTGGGTAGGTTTTTCTTCTATGGACACGATTTCCCATGTCTCTGTTTGTAATTTTTGCATGATTTGTTTTGCTTGTTTTTCCTGCAGAAGAATAACATTATCTGTCCCTTTATACTTTCCTGTGTGGGGATCGAAATGCTTGCTCTGAGCTAGTTGTTTGCCTTGATGTGCGATCATTCTGCTGTTGAGTTCATGATCTGATGTGCTTAATGTGGCAATAATGTCCCAATATTGGTTTCTTTGAAATGCTATGATGTCAAATTCGCGTTCTACGAGAATACGCAGCGCTGGGGATTGTACTCTACCTGCAGAAAGACCATATGCTATTTTTTTCCAAATGAGAGGAGAAAGTGCGAATCCGAATAGACGATCAAGTATTCTTCGAGTTTCTTGTGCACGGACCAAATCCATATTAATATCTCTACATTCTTGCAGTGCTTTAGATATAGCTTCCTTTGTTATCTCATGGAAAACCATGCGATATACTGGAATCTTTGGTTTCAATACCTCTTTGATGTGCCAGCAAATGCTTTCTCCTTCTCTATCTTCATCTGTGGCAAGATATACAGCCTCTACTTTGCTTAATTTTTCTTTCAACTTTTTCACTACTTCTTTTTTGCCTTTCTCAATGATATAGAGGGGTGAAAAATTATTTTCAATATCTATTCCTAGTCTTCCCCATTTAGTTGCGCGGTATTCCGCGGGAACCTCTTTGGCTGATTGCGGAAGGTTGCGAATATGTCCGATAGTTGCTTCCAACATAAATTCCTTAGGTAAAAATCTAGAAATAGTTTTTGCTTTGGTAGGTGATTCAACAATTACTAAATAACTCATTCTAAGTGAAATAGTTTATAAAGATTCAAAAAACGTCAAGTGGTTATTGCAGAAATATGAAGAATATTGTATAATTATGGTAGTTTATGTCTTTTCCATTTGAAAAATTGCTTAATTATGACGGAAATGTGTATGTGCTGACATGTGCAACCATGAAGCGTGCGGTACAGCTTGCGAGAGTGTATCAGTATTATACCTCTTATGAAGAATGTCTTACTATTGATCAAGAAGATGTTACAGATCCGCCTCTTTCACTTGCGCTGCAAGAAGTACTTTTGGGATCGGTACAATTTCAACTTGATTAATGTGAAACGTATTGTATGTTTAATCGGCCCTACCGCAGTAGGAAAGACGGCAGCTGTTGCAAGTCTGTCCGATATACCAGTTGAAATTATCAGTGCTGATTCTATGCAGATGTACCGGGGAATGGATATTGGGACAGCCAAGCCACCAAAGAGTATACAGAGAGAGATTCCTCATCATTTAATAGATTGTTTAGATCCTTCGGTGTATTATTCAGTGGGGAATTTTGTACACGACTGTGAACAATGTATTGAAGATATTACTACTAGAGGACATATACCACTCCTTACAGGGGGGACGCCATTTTATATAAAGCATTTCTTGTATGGATTGCCGAAGACCCCACCAGCGTGTAAATCAATCCGAAAATATATAAGAAAGAAAGTACATGAGCAGGGGGTGTCTAAGTATTGGGAAAAGTTAAAACAGATAGATCCCAAAACGGCAGACAAAATTCATCCAAATGATCTTTATCGTATTACAAGAGCCTGGGAGGTATACCTGGAAACAGGAAGGACACTTTCATCGTTTCAGATACCGTCTTGTATTAGAAAAGATTATAAGATATTATTAATTGGATTGTTTCTGGAACGTTCTGTACTCAAACAGAGGCTAAAAGAGCGAGTGCAGAAGATGCAGGAGCAAGGGTTGGATAAAGAAGTACATAATTTACTTGACAAGGGTAGAAATTTATCTGATCCTGGTATGAGAGCGATTGGATATCGAGAGTTTTGTCTTACTCCTCTCAAACAGGAAGAAAGATACTGGACTACTGATCAGATAGAGTCTATTGTAACTTCGATATTTCGAAACAGCTGGCATTATGCAAAAAAGCAAATGGCTTTTTTTAGAAGTTTTCCACAAGTGTTGTGGGTTCATGCTGAATCAATAAAAGAGATAAAGAATATAATAAAAGGTTTTATTTGGGAGAGCTAAAATGGCGGATGTGATATATTATAATGAATGTTCAAGGAAAAGGAGATAAGAACCAGTGCCCTGTGGACGAAAACGAAAGCGACATAAAATTGCGACTCATAAACGAAAAAAGAAATTAAGAAAGAATCGGCATAAAAAGAAGTAAGTAGGGGATGATGCAATCAGTAAAGATTGTAGGTATTCTGAATAGTACACCTGATTCATTTTATTCCACAAGCAGAATTCGAACTGTTTTGCAGGCGAAGGAATGTGCACAACAAATGATTGAGGCAGGAGCTGATATTATTGATATTGGAGGGGAATCTACTCGTCCAGAAAGTACAGAGGTGTCGGCAAGTGAAGAGTTGAGTAGGATTATTCCGATCATCCAGGCTATTCGGAGTGTCAGTGATATTCCTCTTTCTGTTGATACCCGAAAAGCTGTTGTTGCACAACAAGCTGTCAAGGAAGGAGTAGGAATGATAAATGATGTTTCGGGACTCTGTTTTGATGAAAAAATGCCATATGTGCTTGCAAAATATGGTGTGATGGTGGTTGTCATGCATATGAGAGGAATCCCGCAAGACATGCAGCAGAAGGCAAATTATAATAATGTGATAGCCGAGGTTTCAAAAGAGATAATGGAACGGGTAGAAAAAGCGCAGGAAGCTGGTATTCAGAAAGAAAAGATTATCATTGATCCAGGTATTGGATTTGCTAAAAGTGTTGCGGATAATTTGCGTATTCTTGCTTCGATGTCTCATTTTACCCGTTTGGGATTTCCGGTTTATCTTGGTGTTTCGAGGAAATCTTTTATAGGTATTACTCTTGGCTCGCTAGATTATCCTTTACCTCCCGAGCAACGTTTGGAAGGAACATTGGCTGTGCAGGCATGGGCCCTATTGAATGGTGTGTCATATCTTCGAGTACACGATGTGCGGGAGACTGCACATTTGGTAACGATGCTTTCTACAATAAAAAGGTATCAGCATTATGCAAGGAATATCAATAGTTGATATTATAAGTTCTCTAATTGAAGTAGTCCTTCTCAGTAGCTTAATTTATAGTTTATACCGCCTTATTATTCAGACCAGGGCTGTTCAGCTATTGAGAGGGGCATTGTATCTTGGATTATTCTATGTCATTGCGTATTTTTTAAGACTCCAAACTTTTCTTTGGATTATGAATTTGCTTGCTCCCAGCCTGGTTATTGCCTTGGCTATTATTTTTCAGCCAGAAATTAGGAAAATGTTCTCAAGAGTTGGGCAAGGTGAATTGTTCCGTTTTTCAAAAAAACGTATGCAACTAGATCTTACACCAGTTGTTGCGGTAGCATATAGATTGGCCAAGAAGAAGCGAGGTGCGCTAATTGTATTGAGTAATGTAAATGGCCAAATGACAGTTGCTGAGACGGGAGTTATACTCGACGCAGAAATTTCTGAAGAACTTCTTTTAAGTATTTTTATGTTTGATACAGTTTTACATGATGGTGCTGTAATTATTGAAAATGGAAGATTATTGGCGGCAGGATGTGTATTGCCACTCTCTGATCGCCGTGATTTGGAAAAAGGTTTTGGGACACGGCATCGTGCCGCATTGGGAATTTCAGAAATAAGTGATGCTGTAGTAATTGTTATATCGGAAGAAAAAGGGAAGGTACATTTGGCATATCAAGGAGAAATCTATTTCTCACTTTCTCAACCAAATCTCAAAGTACGGCTACGTGATATTTTTCAGGGAGAGCGATATCGAATTCCTTTAATCGAGAGTTCTGTGTAGGGTGGTATGGTGATATAGATGAAGCTACTGTTTCAGAATTGGACGTCTAAGGTTATTTCACTGGCTATAGCAATTCTTCTTATTATTATTAGTAGAAGTGTAAGTACGGAAGTACGTTTTTTTGATCTTTCATTAAATGTACTTTTACATGAGACAATGATTCCAGGAGAAACATATCCAAAAGTGGTACGGTTAGGCTTAAAAGGAGATCCTGAGCTGATAAAATCAGTAAAGGCGTGGGAATTTAAGGCAGTATTAGATCTTACACAGTACAATATAGAAGGTCGGTTTTATGCTCCAGTAGAGATTCAAAGAAGTGGTACAGCTCTCAAAATTGATCCATTAGAAATCAGTGTAAACCCTAAGGATATGTATCTTACCATTGAATATAAGATGAAAAAACTGGTTGAAGTAAAACCAAGGACAAAAGGATTTCCTCCTTTGGGGTATAAGTTAGTTAGTTCTCAGGTTGTTCCTGAACAAATCCCGATAGAAGGACCGAGATCGCGAGTATCATTAATTTCATCTGTTCCAACAGAAGATATAGATCTTTCTAACAAGCGAATAAGTTTTTCTCAAAAGGTAAAGATAGCACATGATGATTCTCTTATACAATTTCCAGCGGGTGATATAGTTGAATATCGAGTTGCGATTGAAGAAACTATGGTATTAAATTCTTTTTCTCCGGTGGATATATTAGTGATTGATCTTGTAGAGAATCTTACAGTGGTATCGCCCTTGCCAAGTGGGAGCGTCCAAGTACAAGGAAAAGTAAATTTGTTAGATACGATAACAGCTAGTGATTTGCAATTAATTATTGATGCGTCAGCAATTAAACATCCAGGAATATATGAAATAACTCCTCATCCGCAAGGACCTCCTGGTGTTATTATTCTTCAATTTACTCCTAAGAAGGTAAAGCTCAAAGTTGAGGCAAGAGCAAGATAGATTGATGATAGTGGGTATTGGAGTTGATATTGTGACAATAAGTCGCTTCGCCTATTGGTTGAAAAATAAAAGATTGTTGGCACGGTTTTTTTCTCCTTTGGAGTTAGCACCTCTATATAAAAAATATAATATGATTGAATCTGTTGCGGGGTGTTTTGCGGCAAAGGAAGCTTTTGGAAAAGCTCTGGGAACTGGAATGACTAACTTTGTGCTGAAGGATCTTTCTTTGTTACACTCTATAAACGGAAAACCTCGTTTAGTAGTGGACAGAACAGCTAAACGTGCATTATATTCTAAGGGAGCTGATAGTATTTTTGTTTCTTTGGCACATGAAAAAGATTACGTAATCGCTATAGTAATACTGGAGAAATACTCATAGAAATTTATATAGGATGAGGAGATATGAAAAAGAAATCAGATAAGAAGAAAAGGCTCACATTTTATTTGAAAGATAGTCTTGTGTGTCCTAGTTGTCAAAAGACTTTTCGAAAAGAAGAATTACATCAATCTGGAGGAAGGATTATCTCCGGAGATCTAAACGATGAACTACATAGAAATTTTCTACCGTCACCAAAGTTTGGTTCTGTTTATCCATTAATTTATACCATCCCCGTATGTCCTTTCTGTTTATATGCTAGTTTTTCACAAGATTTTTTAATTGTGCCAAAACATCCTAAGATTCTTCATGAAATAAACATGCAAAAGGATGTTCGACGAAAAGAGGTAGAAAGACTTTTTCCTGAATTAAATTTTCAAAAAGAGAGGACACTCAAGGAAGGTATTGCAAGTTATTTGTTAGCTTTGTTTGTATATGACTTGTTTCCATACCAATTATCACCAGTGTTTAAGCAGAGTTTATGTAGCCTACGTGCAGGTTGGTTGTGTAAAGACTTGCATAAGGTTTATCCTAAAGAAAATTATAATTATCTTGCACTCTTCTTTTTGCATAAGGCACGATATTTGTATATAAAAACTGTTGAGTATGAGCAGAATAAAAAACAGCCATTGCTTCCTAGTTTTTTTATGGGGCCAGACGTGGATAAGAACTATGGCTTTGATGGAATTGTGTATCTTGCTGCACTCCTTGAATATAAGTATGGCAATAAAGAAAATATGAAAAAACGTCTTGAAAAGATTAAAAAAATAAAATTCATGACTGCTAAATTATTCGGATTGGGAAAATCATCAAAGGTTCGCCCATCTGCAATTCTGGATAAGGTGCATGATTTACATGATTACTTATCTAAAGAAATAACGGAGCTTGAAGTATCTGTGTCAGATGACTAATGTGTTGGTGAAGGTAGCTTATGATGGCACATGCTTTTTTGGGTATCAATTGCAACAAGGGCTTAGAACAGTACAAGGAGCGTTACAGCATGCATTAATACGCCTGCATGGCAAGAAAGTAGAGTTTCACGCAGCAGGGAGAACTGATACGAGGGTGCATGCTTTGGGTCAGTATATTAATATTCAAACTGATATGTTGTTAAAAGATAGATTTCATTATGCATTGAATGCATATCTCCCTCCTGACGTGCGTGCGATGTCTTCTCGAGAGGTTTCCCCTTCGTTTCATGCACGTTATTCAGCAGTGAAACGTTGTTATCAGTATAGATGTTATGTGGGAACAGAGATGCCTCCACAATATAGGAACTTTTCGTATCTTCTTCCTTTTATGGGAGATCTTGAACGAATGAACCAAGATGCATCGGCGCTTCTAGGGCTACATGATTTTCGTTATTTTGCAACTGCTCCATTGCAAAGAATGGATACATCCAGAACAATATTTCACGCAGCGTTTGTTTCTGAACCCCCTTTTCTTCTCTTTACTATTTCTGCAAATGGATTTCTTCGGAGAATGGTTCGGTGTATTGTGGGAACATTACTGCATAGAGAGCGTCTTCGTTCAAAAAAAAAATACAATATTCCATCTATGAAACAATTGTTACAGAAACCACAACATAATTTGATTGGTCCTACCATTGAGCCTCAGGCGTTGTCGCTTATGGAAGTCGAGTTTGATGAGTAAATTTTCTATTTTATTGAAATACTTGGAGAGTAAATTGTTATATGACTATGAAGATGGAAAACAACAACATGAGTTTTGCGATGAGGTTTCATATGCTAGTGTGTTTGACTCTATTAAGATATGCACAAAATGCTTGTTACATCAAAAGAGAAACCATGCGGTGCCAGGAGAAGGAGTTGTTCATGAACCTCTGGTAATGGTTGTCGGAGAAGCTCCTGGAGCCAGGGAAGACATGGAAGGCAAACCATTTGTGGGGAAAGCTGGACAGTATCTTGATCGCTGGCTTAAAGCTATTGGGCTTTCCCGTCAAAAGAATGTATATATTACAAATGTAATAAAATGTCGTCCTCCTGGAAACAGGACTCCATACCCAACAGAAGTACAGGCATGTACCCCGTATCTTCACCAACAAATTCGTATTATTAAACCACGATATTTATTGGCATTGGGATTACCTGCAGCTAATTTCTTATGGAAGCATGAGAATCGAATGGGAGATATTCATGGAAGATGGGGAGAATATGAATCAATCCCTTTTCTTGCAACGTATCATCCCAGTGCAGTGTTACGTAATCCGTATCAGTTGCGGCCCAAAGTGTGGGAGGATTTGCAAATTCTCAAACGAGTAATAAAACAACATGTACATTGATGTTGCTTTTTCTCTGCCTGTAAAGAAATTATTTACTTATCAAATTGCTTCTTCAGAGGCCTGTAAGATAGGATCCCGCGTGACAGCATATTTTTCAGGTAGAAAATTGACAGGATTGGTGGTCTCTTTCCGTGATACTGCTCCATCTGGAGTTCAAGTTCGGGAAGTACTTAAGATTTTGGACCGTGATCCCGTATTGCAAGATGAGCATTTTTTATTGGCGCGTTGGATGGAGAAAGTATATTTTTCTAGTTTAGGAGAATGTTTGCATACTATGGCACCACCTGGGCGTAAAGAAGCAGAATATGTATTACAAAATCCGCAGTATATCAATAATGTGGTGCTAAACGATGAGCAACAAGAGATTGTTCAGAAAGTGTTGCATAGCCATACATTGATGCACTATGTGTATGGAATTACTGGATCGGGTAAAACAGAGGTATTTTTGAATATAGCAGAACATATTATTAAACAAGGAAAGTCAGTTATATATTTAGTACCTGAAATTACGCTTAGTTATCAATTAATTGAACAAGTGGCCTTACGTTTTGGTTCAAAGAGTGCTATTCTTCATTCTCGATTAAGTGCGAACCAACGTTTTGGGCAATGGAAGGCTATTCAACGTGGAGAAAAGAAAATAGTTGTGGGAACTCGTAGTGCGGTGTTTGCACCTGTCAAGTCGTTGGGAATGTTAGTAATTGATGAAGAGCAAGACACTTCTTATAAGTCAGGGAAAAGCCCTCGATACCACGCGCGGCATATCGCAGCACAGCGGTGCCGTTATAATCAGGCGTTGCTGATCATGGGATCAGCAACGCCATCTATAGAAATGTGGCATCAAATGCAGTCAAAGAACTTAATACGTCATTCTTTACGAAAACGTGTGGGGGGAGCTCAGTTGCCGAAATTTGATTTGATTGACATGAATAAGGAAGAAGGCATTCTTTCACAAAGTTTGTTATCACATATTTTACAAACTCATCGCTCGGGAAAGCAAAGTATTCTTTTTATTAATCGAAGGGGATTTGCGCGGGTGCTCCGATGTGTGCATTGTGGATTCGTTATGGAATGTGTTCGGTGTTCCGTCTTTCTTATATATCATAGAACTTCTCAGAAAATGCTTTGTCATTACTGTGGATATACAACAAAGCCTTTGCAAGAATGTCCTGAATGTAAATCTGTGCAAATGGAGTTTATGTCATTTGGATCCCAGAAAGTAGAAGAACATTTACAACAGATATTTCCCCAAGTGCGTATTGCTCGATTGGATAGCGACGTAGTACGTAAGAAAGGTATGGGCGAAAAAATTCTAACTGCATTTTCAAAGGGAGAGTTTGATATATTGCTTGGCACACAGATGATTGCAAAGGGGCTTAACTTTAAGCGGGTGAAATTGGTAGGCATTGTATTAGCTGATACCGAATTGGCGGTTCCCGATTTCCGTTCGCTAGAGCGTACATTTTCACAGATTGTACAAGTAGCCGGAAGAGCTGGGAGATTCTCATCAGATGGAATGGTGATTATTCAAAGTTATCGTCTTTGGAATACTGCTATTCAAAAGGCTGTTCGGTATGATATAGAATCTTTTTTTGATCAGGAACTTATAATACGCAAGAAATTGAACTTTCCTCCTTATTCAAGAATTATTCGCATACTCATTCGTGGGAAAGATAAAGAAATTGTACGGGAAACTATTGAATCTCTTGCACGCTATATGCATAACAAGAGATGTAAGACAATAGAAATACTGGGGCCTTCTTTCTGTCTTCTTTCACGCATCTCTGGTAACTATCGGATGCATATATTATTTTTATCTTACGATTTCCGGAAAATTCGAGTAGCAGTAGCAGATATGTTGAGTATGGTAAAGATTCCATATGCGGTATATTGTGAAGTGGATGTTGACCCAGTTACTATGTTATGAATTATAATAGGGTTAATGGATATTGTAATATACCCGGCAGATATTTTACGGAAAAAAGCTTCTCAGGTGGAAACATTTGATTCATCTTTAAACACAATGGTACAAGATATGATACAAACTATGCAAGGTGCGAATGGGGTTGGACTTGCAGCTCCTCAGGTTGGTCTTTCTTTGCGTTTGTTTGTTGTCCAAGTTCCTGAGGAAGATGTCAGAGTCTTTATTAATCCAAGTATTTTGTTTAGATCTCAAAAGCAGATCGTGATGGAAGAAGGCTGTCTTAGTATTCCTTTTGTATGTGCCAGTATTACTCGTCCTGCCAAGTTAGGTGTGCGAGCAAGTCATATAGATGGGAGTTCTTTTTTTCTAGAAGCCGAGGCTTGGTTGGCACGAGTTATATTACATGAGTATGATCATCTCGAAGGTAAGTTGTTTATCGATTATCTTACAGAAGAAGAGAGAAATGAAATTCTGAAAACATACCAGGGAGTTTTTTAGTGATGAAACTTATATTTGCAGGAAGTGATGATTTTTCTGTTCCTATTTTCTTAAGATTACTGAAAAAAAGAGATGTTATTGCTGTACTAACGAAAGCTCCGCACCTGGGGGGCAGAGGGAGACCTCTTATTCCTACACAAATAGAAATAACGGCGAGGTCACATGAAATTCCTGTATTAAATCCATATAGATTACGTGGTGATATTATAAGTGAAATACAATATATGTGTCCTGATTTGCTCGTCGTGGCATCTTATGGAAAAATCATCCCTTCTATCTTGATTGATTTATTTCCGATGGGGGCAATTAATCTTCATCCTTCCTTGCTTCCTCAATATCGAGGGCCATCTCCATTGCAGGCGGCTATTTTAGCTGGTGATGAGTATAGTGGAGTTACTGTGCAATATCTTGCTGATGAAGTTGATGCGGGAGATATTCTTATGCAATCGAAAGTACCGATATACAAAAAGGAAACAAAGAAAGATATGGAATTACGTTTTGCACGTATTGGAGCTGATTTAGTAGATGCAGTTGTTGATCAGATTTTCTTGGGAAAACAATCTGCTGTTCCACAAGATTCCACACAGGTTAGTAATTGTTCTTTGCTTACAGTTGATTCAGGATTAATTGACTGGAATAAGTCGGCAGTAAGTATTGAGCGAATGATACGTGCATATTACCCATGGCCGAGTGCATATACATATTATCGGGGAACAAGATTAAAAATAGTTGAGGCTGATGTAGAGGATTCTGTTGGGCATAATCGGGCAACGAACGTAGGAAGAGTAGTGCAGCTAGACAAAAGGGATGGAATTTTGGTACAAACAGGAAGAGGGAGTCTAGTAATAAAAAAACTGCAACGTGCGGGGAAGCGTGTGTTGTCATGGAAAGATTTTTTGAATGGAGAAAAATCTTTTCTAAACGTGACACTGGGGAATGCTGAGAGTTTAAGAGGTCAAACCAATAAAAGATAAATGAAGGAGCTTCATTTCCAAAATAATGGCAAAATATAGAAAAAAAATTGATTGGCAAGCTATTATAAAAAAAGCAAATGTATTTCATCGGAGAGCTCAGAAGTTGGAAACAGATAATATAAAAAAGAAAAATAATTTTAAGAGATGGTCAGTGTCTTTGTCAAGAATGATGCCTTCTTTTTTAAAATCTCCCTTACAACCGATGGTATTGTTTTTGTTAGGTGCTTTTCTTATGTTATTGTTAACTTTTATTGTAGGCCTCGTTTCATTTGCAATGACTATCAGCGAATTGGAAACAGTAAAAGTTCCTAATTTGGAAAATGAATTATTAGCTGATGCGATTATTCAGTTACAGGAACGGGGATTAACACCCATAATACAATTACGGTATTTCTCAGATCCCCTCTCGGCGGGAAGAGTGATGGCCCAACATCCTGGATTAGGTGCAGTAGTTCGAGAAGGAAGAAAAATAAATCTTATAGTAAGTAAAGGGATAGTTGTTGATACATTACATGATTATCGTCAACGAAAACTGAATGATGTACGTCTAGAAATTCAAGGACTTTTCTCTACATTTGATAAAAAAATCTTGCGAATTGGTGCAGTAAGTTATATTTTTAATGAAGCTGAACCTGAGACTATTCTTGAGCAGGCGCCTCAACCTGGAACTGCTATTACTGGACAAATGGATGTTAGCTTTGTGGTAAGTAGGGGAGCCAAAGCACAGCAACAGACAATAGGTGATTACTTAGATCTTTCTTTTCAAGAGGCAATTTCCCGACTGGCACGTCATAATGCTACGTTTCAATTCTTGCTTGCTAAGAAAAATGTAGACAATTCTAATAAGCAGTTGGGGGGAATGGTTGTGTTGCAAAATCCAGCACCTACAGCTGTTTTACAACCAGATACTACAATACAATTGACTATTACGGAACCTGTAGAGGAAGGAAAATATTTTGGATTATTAACAGTTGAACTTCCTCCTATGTATGTACCTGTTGATATACGATTGGTTGCGATACATCCGGATAAAACTAAGCGTATTGTTTTCTCAATGAAGAGCATGGGTGGAGTATTTATTATTCCTTACTTTGAACCGGAAAATACGGAACTTGTTTTTTACCAACTTGATACAGAAATTAAAAAGAAGATTATTCATTCCAAACGCGCGGAATAGTTTCGATGAATAAAAAAACTTATAGACCAGTTGACTCTCAAGTAAATTTCCCTGCCATGGAAGAGAAAATTCTTCAGTATTGGAATAAGGAATGTATTTTTGAGAAGTCTATGAAAAAGAGGCAAGGGAATGAGAAATTTGTATTTTATGATGGACCACCGTTTGCGACAGGACTTCCTCATTTTGGACATTTTGTCCCAGGAACCTTAAAGGATATTTTTCCAAGATACCAAACGATGAAAGGAAAATATGTGGTACGTCGATTTGGATGGGATTGCCATGGACTTCCTGTTGAACATGAAATAGAAAAAGATCTTGGAATATCGGGACATAGAGCGATTAGGTCATTTGGGATAGAAAGATTTAATGATGCCTGTCGTTCTATTGTGTTACGGTTTACTTCGCAATGGCGTAGTATGATAGAAAGAATGGGGCGATGGGTTGATTTTGAAAACGATTATAAAACTATGGATCCCAAATATATGGAATCTATTTGGTGGGTTTTTAAAAAACTGTATGAAAGAGATCTTATTTATTCAGGGTTTTCTATACTACCTTATAGTGCAGGCATGGCTACACCACTTTCTAATTTTGAAGTAAGTCTTGGTGGATATCAGAATGTGAGAGATCCAGCAATAACGGTAAAATTTCATATAAAAGGGAGTAATCATCGATATTTTTTAGCATGGACCACTACTCCATGGACACTACCTTCAAATCTTGCTTTGGGACTAGGTGCAGATATTGAATATGTAGAGGTTTGTGATAAGAATGAGTACTATATTTTGGGGAAATCTTCTTTACGTAACTATTACTCTTCTGAACACGACTATACTATTATACGTTATTTTACTGGGAAAGAGTTAGCAGGTTTATCGTATGATCCATTGTTTCCTTATTTTTCTGATTTAAGTGGGAAGGGAGCTTTTAAAGTACATGTTGCTGATTATATTAATACTGATGAAGGAACTGGAATTGTGCATATTGCTCCTGGGTTTGGAGAGGATGATTTTCAGTTACTAAAAGATACGAATCTTCCTGTTATATGTCCTATAGATGATGATTGTCGGTTTAAGGATGAAGTAAAGGATTTTGCTGGACTTTTTGTAAAAACTGCAGATCAAAAGATCATTGAATATTTAAAGGGTAAGAAACTTGTTGTTCGTTATGAACAGTATTTGCACAGCTATCCTTTTTGTTATCGTACACATACGCCTATTATTTACCGTGCTATTTCATCTTGGTTTGTACGTGTGGAAAAGATCAAGGAACGTATGCAGGAAATAAATAAAAGCATCCAATGGATTCCCATGCATATCAGGGAAGGTAGATTCGGAAAGTGGCTTGAAGGAGCAAGAGACTGGGCCATAAGTAGAAATAGATACTGGGGAAATCCTATTCCGATATGGGAATCGGATGAATCGGGATATCGGCAAGTGATTGGTTCTCTGGAAGAATTAACTCAAAAAAGTGGTGTGCAGATTACTGATCTGCATAAACATGTGGTGGATAAACTTTATTGGCCAAGTCCTGATGGCAAAGGAACTATGCGTCGTGTTCCAGAGGTGCTGGATTGTTGGTTTGAATCTGGGGCTATGCCCTATGCACAATTGCATTATCCTTTTGAGAGTAAAGATGAGTTTCACAAAGGATTTCCGGCTGATTTTATTTGTGAAGGGCTAGATCAAACAAGGGGATGGTTTTATACACTAACAGTTTTATCTACTGCATTATTTCAGAAGCCCGCGTTTAAGAATGTAGTTGTGAATGGACTTATTTTGAATAAAGATATGAAAAAGATGAGTAAATCACAGCGAAACTATACAGATCCTAAGGAAGTAATTACTCGATACGGAGCGGATGCATTACGGATTTTTCTTATGCATTCCGTGGTAGTGCAAGGAGAGGATTTAAAATACAGTGATGAAGGAGTTGAACAGGTGCTCCGGTCGGTCTTGATTCCTCTATGGAATGCATATAGTTTTTTTGTGATATATGCCAACCTGGATGATATTGTTATCATACATGATATTGAAGATTTATCAAATCCTCTGGATATTTGGATTATTTCTGAACTGGAAAAGTTAATTGAGGGCGTAACCCATGCCATGGATTGTTTTATGGTCAAGCAGTCATTGGATTTTCTGCTTGTATTTATTGATATGTTAAACAATTGGTATATTCGGCGTTCCCGTAGACGATTTTGGAAGAGTGAGAGTGACTCGGATAAACAGTATGCGTATGAAACACTCTTTTATGTGCTGATTCAATTTTGTAAAGTTGTGGCGCCTATTGTTCCATTTATTAGTGAAGAAATTTATCGTAATCTTCGTAGCGGTGCTATGGAAGAATCTGTTCATCTTTGCGATTATCCTATCACAAAGCCAGAAAGGAGAAATCTTGAGCTGGAAAAAAGAATGGCTGTTGTTCGAAAAGTGGTTAGTATGGGACATGCCTTGCGAAGAAAACATACAATTAAAACGCGACAACCGTTACAAGCGGTGTATCTTGTGACAAAGGAATCTTTTGAGAGGAATGCATTAATAGAATTTGAATATATTCTCAAGGAGGAGTTAAATATAAAAGAAGTTATTTTCAGACAGGATGAAGAAGAAATTATTCAATATTTTGCACAAGCAAAATTTTCTGTGTTAGGTAGAGTCTTGGGTAAGGATATGAAGTCTGCTGCAAAGAAAATTAACGAACTGGATTCATCGTTAGTAAAAGAAATATTGGAAGGCGGTGTGTTGAGTCTTGAAGTGGGTGAGAGAGTTATTGATCTTAGTCTTGAAAACGTTACAGTACAGAGGATGGAAAAGGGGGATGTGACCGTGGTAAATGAAGGGACACTTACTGTGGGGTTGGATACCTGTATTACAGAAGAATTAAAAAAAGAAGGAGTTGTGCGAGATATTGTGAGAAAAGTACAAACTATGAGAAAAGAAATGCAACTATCAATCTCGTGTCGCATTCGCATGTATATACAAGCCGATAATTTTATTTTTTCTGCTATAAAAACATTCATGAAATATCTACAAAATGAAACTTTGGCTACGGAGATTTATTTTGAAAATCATCAACGAGCAGAACGGTTTTCTGTTTTAGGCTTTCATTGTGCGATATGCATTGATCCGATACAGTAGTCTTGTAATATTTTTGTTACTATTAGAATCATGTGTAGGCGGCGTATCTGATCGTAGTATTTCGGTTGGAAAACCCGAACGATTTTTACATGCTCATCCCGATATTGTTGTTTCTCTCTCTCCTGAAATGCTTTCTTTACTTATTCTCTCCATACAAGATGAACTATTTGGAATTCCTGCAAGTATCTTGACGCGTGCAAGTAAGTATATACAACATACTTGGATTAGTCTTCAAGAAGAGCAGCAAGTAATGGTAATTAAACATACGGCATCACCATATTTATTGTGGAAAGTTTTAAAAAGGGCGGGCTTTTCACAGGTGCACACTTATTATTGGGTTGATGATATTAATCATGTTACAATAGAGATTCTTAATAGGCATTTTATACGCATGTATATACCATTATCTTCAGAGCAGCTACAAACACTTTCTTGTTTATCATCATCGAATAGAGTAGATTTAGATGAATCCTATCCTCTCCATATAATATTTTTTCGTACTGATTTTTTTCGATTTATTCCTTATTTCCAAAGTAAAATATCCTTTTTTCTTAATAAGGATCATAGCATGATTATTGAACTGCAAACTGAGAATCAAGTGGCACTCCGTGTGTTGGGAACATCTCTACGACTTATTGGAGAGTTTCCTCTTAAAGACTATGGGATTAAGTTTGATATTGATACAGTAAAGCGAAAGGATACTCGGTTGATCATCAAAACAAAAACAATAAAGAAAGTAGTTTTACAGGAATTTTTTAAAACGGTTTTACAAATATGGAAGAATTATCATGATACTAGGAATAATTGATTATCAAGCAGGTAATATTACTAGTTTATATTACGCAGTTCGCTATTGGGGTGAGTATGTAAAAATACTGCGAAATGCGAGAGAGTGCATGGATTGTGATCGCATTATTTTTCCTGGTGTGGGAGAGGCAAAATCAGTTATGATGGTGCTCGCACAACTGCATTTTGATGAAGCATTACAACGGTTTGTGGAAGCGCAACGACCTTTATTAGGTGTATGTATTGGTGCCCATGTGGTATTATCTTCTTCGGAAGAAGGGAATACAGCTTGTTTAAATCTTGTGCCAGGGCAAGTAAGGTTGCTTCCAGTAAAAAAGGGAGCAAAAGTTCCCCATATGGGGTGGAATAATCTTTCTCGTCCATCAGATTCATTTTTGTTTTCTTCTGTTCCAGAAGAAGCAGCGATGTATTTTGCACATTCTTACTATCCTGAGGTGACAGATAAGGTAAATATATTGAGTTATACAGAGCATAGTGTTTTGTTTCCTTCTTCCTACGTATTTGAGTCTGTGGTAGGAGTACAATTTCATCCTGAGAAGTCAGGTATGTATGGATTATATGTTATAAGAAACTTTTTATACTGGAGTCCTTAATGGTATTAAAAAGAATTATTGTGTGCTTGGATGTAAGAGACGGAAGAACCACAAAAGGGGTGCGATTTCAATCTAATAAAGATGTGGGAGATCCAGTAGAGATGGCACGGCGTTATTACGAGGAAGGTATTGATGAGATAGTTTTCTATGACATTACTGCTTCTTGTGAAAGGCGTTCTATTATATTGGAGGTAGTGAAAGAAGTTTCCAAAAATATTTTTATTCCTATTACAGTTGGTGGAGGTATTAAAAATCTGAGCGAAATAAGAGCTATTCTTCTTGCGGGGGTGGAAAAGGTAAGCCTGAATAGCCAGGCGGTTTGCAATCCACATATTATAGAAGAAGCGGCAAGGCGCTTTGGTAATCAGTGTATCGTGGTAGGTATGGATGTACAGAAAGACATTCATATGCCGAGCGAGTATCGTGTGTTTATTAATGGTGGTCGTACAAGAACTGATATTGATGCGTTGGAATGGGCCAAAAAAGTAGAATCCTTGGGAGCAGGTGAAATTGTTCTCAATAGTATGGACATGGATGGTACTCAGGAAGGGTATGAAATAGATTTAACGCAGTTGATATCTGATTCGCTTCATATCCCAGTTGTTGCTTCGGGAGGAGCTGGGAAAAAGGAGCATATATATGACATCTTTAAGAAAGGACATGCAGATGCAGCATTGTTAGCTTCTGTCTTACATTATGGATTAATGACTGTTAATAGCATAAAAAGCTACTTATACCAGGAAGAAATCCCTATACGAGTTTTATAATATTTAGATTATACTTTGCAATGTGTATTCTATACCTTGTGTATTTAATAGAGTAAGAAGATTCATAGTTTCTTTTTGAAGACTGGCATGGAGAAACTGAGGAGAGTGTTGCTGTGCAAGGCGGGTGCAGAAATAATGAACGAGTTCTTTTTTGTTATATTGCGCTATCGGATACTCATAAGATATATATTTACTTTTTTCTTGGATAAGTTGTATCCAAGTGGCCAATATAAATGCCAGGGGTGTAAGTGATGCAATATTATTTTGTAGTACATGTAACAGAGTTGCTCCAAAACGAATAGATATTTTTATCTCTGCATCCTTTGCTATAGTACTGAGCGCGTGTGAAAGCGCAGGATTATGTAAGCGTGCAAATAACTCATGAAGATATGTATCCACATTAATAAGCGAAAGGTCGTTCAGTGTGGGAAGGATAAGTTTTTTTGCCAGGATATGTACGAATCGGTTCAGTAGTACATTTTGTAAAGCTTCTTTTACATCAGTGTGTCCGTATAATAATCCAGATAAAGCAAGAGCAAGGTGAATAGCATTAAACACACGGAGCTTTAAAGCGTAATATGGCATAAGATTGGATGTAAATAAGACACCACTTTCTTCAAAATTAGGGCGGAGAGAAGAAAACGTATCTTCCATTATCCATGTTCGATGAGATTCAGTAAACACAGAGAGAAAATCATGTGCACCTGCAAGTATTGATGTAATGTACTCTGTTTCAGTTTTCTGTTGCTGGGGAACTATTCGATCTACTACAGTATTAGGAATTGCAACATTTCTTTCAATCCAATGTACAAGACCGATGTCTTTTTCTTCTGCAGTCTCGAGAATCAAAGATCTTAAAGTGTTTCCATTTTGGGGAATATTGTCACAGCTTATAATTGTGGGAGGATGCTGATTTTTCTTTTTTCGTAAGGCCAGTATATCGACAAGAAAACGCAATGGATGAAAAGTATTAGTTGGTATTGTGTATGCTTTCTCTGTAATTGTTAACGTAATAATGTGTATGGCACTATGTGCACTATACTGTAATATTTTGTGATACTGTGTTTGTGCAAATAATAGCATTTTTAATGCTCCTATAATACGTGTATGTTTTCCATTAGGTGAACATTCTGTTAGAGTGTACAAACCATTTTGTTTTCTTGCATACTGTGCTTTTTGTGGATCTTGAAAATTAACACCCAAAATTCCCCAGTTTATTTCTCCTCGTTCTAAGGCATCTTCAAAATATGATGCTTGATGTGCACGATGAAAGCGGCCAGGCCCCAAGTGAATGACACCAACTTTGACAGACTTTCTATTATATTTAAAATAAGGTACATTGCTATGCAAAAGAGTCTTTGTATTGAGCATACTTGTGTTGTGCTTCATAGTTTGATACTGTACTACTATGGTATATGAATATGTATATTACTTATAGATCAGGTAAGGAAAGAAGTTATGCCAACATATGAATACGAATGTAATGATTGTAAAAGAATAACAGAAGTTTTCCATGGAATATTTGAACAGCCTTCTGTGGTCTGTGAACACTGTAAAAGTCGTTCGCTGATCAAACTTATTGGTGCAGGTACTGGCGTGGTATTCAAAGGAAAAGGTTTTTATCGAACGGATTCAAGAAGGCAGATGAGATCGAATACCCAGAACAGTGGGCAAAAGGATAGCACATGTACTTGTAGAACTGAAAAGGGTTCATGTGCACAAAAAAGTTCTACTTCTCCTGGAGATTAGTGTTTTTTGTGTGCATACGGTCGAAGTCAGCAGTTTTTTTTTAAAAGCAAGTGCTGTGAAGTAATATATCAGCAAGATCCGCCAACCGATGATCATGTTTTTTTTATAGTTGATAGAAATGTTGCGTGGTCTAGAAATTCTACCTTGTTTCTTTCAGCAGGCGAACATATAAAACATTTCTCTTGTTTGAAGGAAATTCTTAACTACCTCTATGTAAAAGAAGCAGATCGAGGAACTATTCTTTGTGTTGTGGGGGGGGGGTCACTTTGTGATATAGGTGCTTTTGCCGCAAGTATTTATTTGCGGGGATTATCACTGATGCTTGTTCCTACCACATTATTGGCGATGGTTGATGCTGCAATAGGTGGAAAGACAGGAATTAATTTTAAGAGTGGGAAAAACATCATAGGATCATTTTATCCTGCCAATAAGGTATACATTTGCATGAAATTCCTTGATACTCTATCCGATCAAGAATTTAAAAACGGACTGGCTGAGCTGATAAAAACAGCTATGATAGGTGATGCTATATTGTTTACCATTTTACGTGAGAGAATACATGATATTCTTCATAAAGATCTAAATATACTTTTAGATATTATTCAGCGGGCAATAACAGTAAAGGGAAAGATTGTAGAACAGGATCTTTATGAGAGCGAAGGAGTGCGAGAACATTTGAATCTTGGGCATACTTTTGCGCATGCATTAGAATCGGTATCAGATTTTTCATATTCACATGGTGATGCGGTGGCATGGGGTATAAATGCAGCATTGCATGTTGGCAGATATCTTGGAATAAGCGATGCAACATATGCTTGTGAAGTACAAGAACTTCTTTCTTCGTATGGATATCGTTTAAAAGTACCATATAAACCAGAACTATTAGTGAATGCTATGCGATATGATAAAAAAAGAACAAGAGATCATTTACGTTTTGTATTGCAAGAGAACGCTCAACGTACTATAGTCCAGAGTGTGGACAGGCGATGTATTCGTGAGGTGCTAGAGTACCTTGTTTTATGATCGGTTGGGGGGGTGCTTATAGTTTTTGTTTCTTTTTTCTTTCCTTGTACGAATGTTTTTACCTGCTTTTAGCTGAGATAGCAATAAGTGATTAATTTCTTTGATCCACTCTTTGTGTACTGTTCCCACGGAACGAGCGTAGGTTCTTGTTGTTTTTGTGATTTCTCCAGCTACAATAAATTGAGGCGATTTTCCCCATAAAACAGATCCTGGGTGGATATAGATATTGGTATTACTGGAGTTGTGATAACTCGTTGTTTTGCGTAGCGCATAAATATTATCTATTAGTCCATGCATCATACAATGCATAAGTTTATGATAAGATGTTTTTATTTCTAAGACAGAGACTTGCAAAGTATTACAAATATTTTTTAATTGTTCATATACGTTTATTATTTCATTCATTATTTGTTCATCAAGAAAATGTTTTTGGCAAAAGATTTTTGAATCTTTAGTGTTACGAAAACGGTGAAATAATGTAATCCATGTGGTAAAGTCACCTTGTGGCGAGGAAAATATTGAGTGAGCGATGCGAGCCTCTCGTTCTTGATCAAGAGGTAGTAAAAATGGTTGTTGAGAGGTTAAGAAAGAAGTTACGATAAGTATACCGTGGAGTACTTCGGGATATTGAATCATGGAAGTCACCACAATTTTTGAATGATAAGGCGAGAGAGGGAACTCGAGCATTAATTTTCCAAGAGAAGTAAGATATCTGTTGTCATCGAGGGCGTGTATTTTCTTTAAGTACTTGACTGCAGAAATAATATCAGGTTTATGGGGGGCAGAGATAAAATCGAAAGTCTCAAAATCTTGGATGCTGATATCAGCCATACGTAAGACAACTTCAGCCAAGTCGCTACGCTTTATTTCTTCGAGCGTATACCGAGGACGTTGCATATAATCTTTCTCAGAAAATAAATGTACACAGTATCCTTTTTGTGTTCTTCCGGCTCTTCCTTTGCGTTGATCAGCCGAGGCTTGTGATATGCTAGATGTCAAGAGTGTAGATGTATGTTTTTTGCCATCATAAAAATTTAGCTTTACTATTCCCGAATCAATGACATGTACAATTCCTTCAATCGTAATGCTGGTTTCAGCAATATTGGTGGTAAGAATGATTTTTGTTTTGTTTTTTTCTGTGGGAAGAAAAACAGCTTTTTGTTCTTCATTTCGCATTCTGGCGTACAGTAATTGTACTTGGAGATGTTTATAATATTTTTTTGAACGTAAAGCATTTGCACATGCTTTTATTTCTTGTTCTCCTGGTAGGAATACAAGAATATCTCCAGGTTTTTTGTAGTAACAATCTGCAATATTTTTTGTCACATGTTCGACCAGTTCTGCAGTGTTGGAAAGTGTTACATTTCGAAATGTTCTTTCTACGGGGAATGATTTTGCCTTAATATAAACTATTGGGCATTTATCGAAGTAATCAGAAAAAATTTGTGCATTGATCGTTGCCGAAGAGATAATGATTTTAAGATCGGGACGTCTGGATAGCAGACGTTTCAATAAACCTAGAATAAAATCTATAGTGGTACTTCTTTCATGGGCCTCATCTATCATAATTACTGCATACGTGCTCAACAAGGGATCATGTTTAATTTCTTGTAACAAAGTTCCATCTGTCATAACTTTGATGCGGGTTTGTGCTGTGGTATTATCTTCAAAGCGTATTTTATGGGCAACATATTGCGGATTCTTGTTAGGTATGTGGTTGTGTATATATTGAGCAATACTAATGGCAGCTATTCTTCTCGGTTGAGTAATACCTATTATTCCTTTTTGTGTAAATCCAGCATTATAAAGAATAATAGGTAATTGCGTTGTTTTTCCCGAACCTGTAGGGCTTTCGACTACAATAACTTGACTCTTTCTCAAAAGTTTTAAGATACGGTGTCTATGTTGATAAACAGGGAGTTTTTGCATGATTGGTATTCCTTAGTATAGCAAATGGGAAAGAGCTTCCCATGTATGAGGACCTGTATTTTCCTTTTTCTGAATATTTCGCAACATAAGGGTGTGGGATTCAATTTCACGTGAACCGCAGATCACACCATATGAAATTTTTTTCTTTTCTGCGTATTGTAATTGTTTTGCGAGTTTACGCACGTCAGGAAATATTTCGACGGTGTATTGTTTTTCCCTTAAATGAGCAGCAAGTTGATAATAATAGGAAAGGAAGTCTTCGCCTAGATTTAATATTAGTATACTTATTTTTGTTTTTACTGCTGATGTATGAGTGCATGCAAGAACTCTATCAATGCCGATAGATCCTCCCACACAGGGAAGTTTTCTGTGTGTATATACACTGGTAAGTGAATCGTACCGTCCTCCAGAACATAATGCTCCTGTTTCATCTTCTTCTATGAGAAAGCATTCAAATACCATACCAGTATAATAATCGAGACCCCTGACAATAGTGGGATCAAAAATAAAAGATACATAGGATCCCATATGGGAGGACATTGCTTGCAAGTTTCGAAAGTATGTAGCAAGGTTATTAATGGTAAGCGATTTTATCGATTCTATTTCTTGAATAAGATCTTCATTGCGTAATTTTAAGAAAAAAAGCAAGAAAGTGAGTATCTCATGATCTAATGTGTTTTCCATGGATTTCTTAAATATATCTAGTCCAGTTTTATGTATTTTATCTATGGCACGAAAAATTTGTGTATATTTTGTTTGTGGAACACAATACATTTGAAGAATTTCCTCTATTAATTTTTTGTGAGATATATGTATTGCTATTGATCCAGTTTGCAGAACATGTAAAGTACTTGCAGCAACCATGAGAATCTCAAGGTCCGTTGTAAAAGAAGAAGATCCAACAACATCAAAATCACACTGAATAAACTCTCGGTATCTTCCTCTTTGTGTGTTTTCTCCTCTGAATACTTTTCCTATATGGAATCGTCGAAAGGGGAAAATCAATTGATGACTATGCATAGAGAGAAAGCGAGCGAATGGAACAGTAAGATCAAATCGTAAGGCAAGATCTCTACCTCCATTATCTTGGAATCGATACATTTGTTTTTCGGTCTCACCACCGCTTTTACCAAGTAGTATGTGGGAATATTCAAGTATTGGAGTATCAATAGGAAGATAGCCATATGACTGGAAGACTTGCTGAGACTCTGCAATCATATTATTACGCAATAAGGCTTCCTCGGGGAGCATATCTCGAAATCCTTTTGGTATACGAATGTCCATACACAGTATGGTATCTTATTTAGGTATTTTCGTCGAACATGTAACGATTTGTTTGCCATTGCATTAAATATATATATTATATATATTTTCTCTATGATATATATTTTATTGTGTATATTGTTTTTAGATTTTTCGGGATGCAGGCAATCTAATAATCAGCAGGCAGAGGATGAGGATTTATATATATATAGCCGTTCTCGTACAGGAAACTTTATTTTTTTAAAGGATGGAATGCTACACTTAGAAGCAAAAGGGACTAAGCTTACTTCTAAAAGTAGTTTTCACTGGGAAATAAGTCCCATACCACAAATATTGTTTGAGAATAATAAAGCAATTTTATCGATACCTGATTTTCCAGAAGGACAATATGAAATCTCCTTGATGGTGAGAGTCGGGAAAGATCAATATAAAGATATGGTAACTGTACAAATAAGGCGCGAAACCTTAGTAAAAATGCCACCTTATGTAATAGTAGCACCTGACACAGAATATACATTTTCTGCAACTTTCGCACAAGATGAAGACTTTCTATATAAATGGAGTATTAGTCCACAAGAAGGAATCGTAATTTTATCTACCACATCACACACATTGAGGATCAATGCAAAGCAACAAGGGAAATATAATGTAGTATTACATGTTACATTTAGGGAAAAAGAAGAAGTTATTGTATCATCCAAACTATTTGTGACTCAAAAGCTTGTGCCTATACTTATTATCCCCAATTTAGCAGAACCTAATACGACTGTGATTTTCGATGCGCACTATAGTCGAGATCCTTATCAAAGAGATCTTCATTTTCTTTGGGCTATTTATTTGGAAAAAAAGATTATAAAAACAATTGATACTCAGAAGGCGGAAATAGAATATCAATTTCCCAAAAGTGGTGTGTATACTGTATCTTTGACCATTAAAGTGTATCGGAAAGATAGTAATCTTTTTGTATATCAGGCAAGCACAGAAAAAACCATACAAATCAACACCCGCCCAAATCCAGTAATAGATCGGAAAGGAGAAGTATATCTAACTATAAATTCTAAGATAGAAGTTTCTGCATTAGAAAGTTCGGATAAAGAGGGAGACAGTCTTTCTTATCATTGGTTTTCGTGGCCTTCTGACGCATTATGGATTTCTCATCCTGATTCCATAAAAACATCGATAAAACTCCGGAGGGCTGAGAAAGTAAAGCTTTTCTTGGGAGTAACGGATACAAATTGGAAGAAAAATGATTTTGCCATGCTACATATTCTTCCGAATCGCCCGCCTCAAACAAACAGTGAAGGTAATCTTATTGTAAGAACAGGTGGAAGCCTTATATTGAATGGGGCACACTCTTTTGATCCAGATGGTGATGAGTTATTGTATTCTTGGAAACTGAAGGAAAACAAATATGCTCGAATAAAACGTGCAAAAAGTCCTAATCCTCTCTTCGAAGCTAGTCGTGCAGGGGAATATAAAGTTGTTTTTTCTGTATCAGATGGTCTTGTGAAAAGTCCCGATAATACGTTTACTGTGCGAGTGGGAAATTATTGGTTTGTGGATAATACAGTTTCAGGCGGAGGTGATGGAAAAAGTTGGAAGCAAGCATTCCGCAGTATTTCTGATGCCATCGCTGTAGCAAAAGAAGGAGATGCTATATGGGTAGCAGAAGGGATATATTATCCTACTGCACCTGACTACTATTTTAAACTTGCACGAGGAGTATCATTGTATGGGGGGTTTTCTCGTACTGAAACGTATCAATACCAGCGAAATATATACGCACACCCTACTGTTTTAAGTGGTGATATAGATAGGAATGATGTAAGTTCGGATAAAGGGAGTAGTATTACGATTAAAGGAAGCAACTCTACCCATGTTATTTATGGAGATGAAAAAGTAGATAGCAATACTATTCTTGATGGCTTTTTTATTAGCGGAGGATATGCTCGCGAGAATAAAGATTTGAATGGACTATCGGGTGGAGGGATGTTATTGAGAGGAGCATCTCCCATTTTACGTAATCTTATCTTTGATATGAATGTTGCATTGGATGCGGGAGGGGCTCTTTATATTGAACGTGGAAATCCCATGATAGCAAATGTGAAATTTATTAGGAATACGGCAGCAAGAGGAGGGGGATATTTTAATCTATTGGGTGGGGGGGATATGTCACAAATAGTATTTGCTCGAAATGTTGCTACCAGAGGTGGAGCGATCTATTTAGAAAAAAGCCATGTTACTTTGGTAAACAGTTATCTTGAAGCTAATACTGCATATGTGGGAGGAGGAGTTATGGTAGTGGATAGTAATATAACTCTTGTAAATGTGACAGTATTCAGGAATAGACTTCGATTTGGTCATTGGAAGGGTCGAGGAATGATAGTTGTAGGTGATAGTAGGGTGTATGTAATAAACAGTATTTTTTGGGATACACTCTTGGGTAAAAAGGAAGATGCTACAGATATTATTTTTATAGATCATGGAACAGTATTTTATAAGAATTCTCTTATAAGAGGATCGGGAGGAAGCGGTGTATTTTGGGATACACGAATAGGGAATGATGGGGGGGGAAACCTCGATGAAGATCCAAAATTTCTTTGTACTTATAAAGAAGAGTTGGTTCCATTTTGTGCTGTTGATAAAGACAGCCCTGTCCGTAATGCGGGAGATTCAGAAGCGGGTCGGGATATTACGGATATTGATCAGGACGGTAATTTTATAGAACCTTTTCCATATGATATACATAACAACCAACGAGTAATAGGAACATCGATAGATATAGGAGCAGAGGAAATTCAATATTAAAATAATTTATATCTAATACTGAAATGAAGTACGTAATTATTAGAAGATGATGTTGACAGATTAATTTTTTTATGATACATTATTTCATATATGGCACGACTTTCAACAGTAAGAGGGAAGATTGTACGACGATTGGGTGTTAATATCTTTGGCAATCCTAAATATGATAAATTGCTTAAAAGGAAACCGCAACCACCGGGGGATACCCATCGAAAAATGCGTAGGAGACGTCAAAGTGAATATGGGTTACAGCTTATTGAGAAGCAAAAGCTGAAGTTTTGTTATGGGCTTTCTGAAAAACAATTTCGCAATCTTTTTTATAAAGCAAAAAAAATGAAAGGGATCACAGGGGACAATATTATTACTCTGTTGGAGCAACGGCTGGATAATGTGGTTTATCGAGCGGGGATGGCTGTTAGTAGAAGACAAGCTCGTCAGCTAGTGACGCATGGCCAACTATTTCTTAATGATCGGAGAGTGGATATTCCTTCTATTACAGTTCGGATGGGCGATGTTATTAAAGTACGAGATAGAAAAAAAGTTACTGATCTTTTTCGTCGGATTATAGGTGAAAATTCAGGCGCTGTTATGCCATCTTGGCTTGATGTTTCTTTTGATCAGTTACAAATTAAAATAAGTGGTCTTCCTGATAGAAAAGAAGTACCAACTATTGCAGAAGAACAGCTCATTATAGAGTATTATTCAAGATAATATTTGTTGATTTTAAGGGTTGTAACTATTTTAAGATTGTGCTGAAACTGCTGTGGTAAAATTGTTTTCACTCTCGGTGTAGTAAGCTTCATAACCAATACTTTTGACAAAGTCGCATATAATGTCAAGTGTTTCTTGTTTTCCATCGTATAAAAGTATAATTAAATTATCTTTTCTTTGTATATGAATATCATAGACGCCTTTAAGACGTTTTCCCATATGTTCTATACCGATAACGCATGACGTGCACGAAGCACCTTTTAAGTGAATGATTCCCTTTATCTGTGATTTCGATTCCATAATGCTAAAGTGTACTATAGTTATATTACTTTCTCAACAGGGAGTGTAAAGAAGTGTAATGAGGACTGACCATAATGGCGAATATCTTTTGTTTCTAACAATCCTTTTAATAAGAGGTGTTCGTTTTTGGGATGATGAAGAATAATAAGAGTTTTTGATGTTATAAGTGAAGAACAAGCAATTTTTCTTAATAAATCTGCTTTATAACGATATGCAAATGGGGGATCGCAATAAATGATATCGAATAGTGCTTGTTTTTTTCTTAAAAATACTTCTACCGGCATGCTATATATTCTCAGAGAAATATGATGTGTATGGATAGATTTTTGAATACGCTGTGCAGTAGTTTTATCGCGTTCTACAAGTGTTGCTACAGCACCTCGAGAATAGGCTTCAAGTCCAACGATACCAGATCCACTAAAGAGATCCAAGAAATGGAGGTTTGTGATATTACCAAGTATCGAGAAAAGAGATAGCCGCATTTTCTCCATAGTAGGGCGTACATGTTTTGAGGTTCGTGGTATTATTAGGCCTTTTAGTGTACCTCCTGAGATTCTCATGTTTATTTCATAATACTGGCGTGCTTTGTGTACACATCAGTTGTTCTTTTAAATAGTGATATTGAGATGATTGCAATTCTGGATCGTTTGATAAGAGAGTTCGAATATCTTCCAAGCTTATTTGTAATAGGGAAATATCTCTTCTCAGATCTGCTATCTTTAATTTAAGATATCCTGATTGTTTGGTCCCAGCAATGTCACCAGGGCCACGGATGAGGAGATCTCTTTCTGATAATTCAAAGCCATCATTACATTCATATAAAGCTTTTAAGCGTTCTTTTGCTACTTCGGTAAGTGGTTCTTGATAGATCAAGAACGTGTAAGAAGGGAAATGACTTCTTCCTACTCTTCCTCGAAGTTGATGTAGTGTTGATATACCAAATAACTCTGCATGTTCTATTATCATACAAGTAGCTTTTGGTACGTCAATGCCTACTTCTATTACACTAGTAGCGATTAGGATGGAACTTTCACCAGAATAAAACGATTGCATAATTCGTATCGACTCTTTCTCTTCTATTTTTGAATGCAATACAGCAATGGTGTATTTATTGAAGCGTTCTTGTAGTTGTTGTGCTAATGTTTCTGTTGATTGATGAGTACTATCTTTTTCTATTCGAGGGCATACAAAATAAACTTGAAATCCTTTCTCTAGTTCTTTTTCCACAAAGTGATATACTTTTTCTCTTTTACTCATTGTGGATAGATGAGTCTTTATTTTTATACGGCGAGGGGGCATGGTTTTGATGGTGCTCACTTCATTATGGCTAAAGAGTGTGAGAAGCAGTGTACGGGGAATAGGAGTTGCAGTCATGATAAGCACATCTGGACGGATGTCATGTTCTTCAATAAGTTTTGTTCTTTGTGTTACGCCAAATCGTTGTTGTTCATCAATGATAACAAGCCCTAAATTTTTAATTGATACTGTATCTGATAACAGTGCATGGGTGCCAATAATGAGATCTATTGTTCCATTTTGTAATTGTTGTAATATATCATTACGCTTTTTTGTGGAAAGCTTTCCATGGAGTAATCCAATAGTGACGTTCATAGGGTTAAATATTTCATATGCATTGGAAAAATGCTGCTGTGCCAATAATGCAGTAGGTGCAATAAAGAGACTTTGCTGTTTTTTAGCTTTTGTTGCTAGCACAGCAAGTAGGGCAATGAGTGTTTTTCCACACCCCACATCTCCTTGCAAAAGGCGGAACATGGGGATGGGAGAGAAAATATCGTTATTTATTTCTGATAACACTTTTTCCTGATCACAAGTAAGTGAAAAAGGTAAGGCATGAATCATTTTCTCTTGTAAAGAGGTATCGTATGGCATACGAACTTGATGTTTCTCCTTTTTTTTATGATCCCATAATTGAAGATGCAGATAAAAAAACTCCCGATATGCAAGGCTTTTTCGAGCGTGTCGTGCCATCTTGACAGAGGAGGGAAAATGCAAATTTTGTATGGCCTGAGGAATAGGCATTAAGTTTCGTCTTTCTAAGAAAGGATCAGGGATATCATTTTGGATATTATCTTTTACATAGATCCAGGCATTCTTGATTCCTTTTTTTAATATTATTTCTGATATATTTCCACTTAATGGGTATCGAGCTATAATTCGAAAGAATTTCTTAGGAGGAGCTGATGTGCAAATTTCAAAATCAAATGAAGAACTGCTCCACTCTTTTCTATAAAACGAGAATTTTGCCCATAGATATATGTCGGTTTCTGGAGGTAGGCTTTTTGCCAAAAAGTTCCTTCCAAAACAAGTTAAAACAGCATTTGTATAATTGTCTTGAATATGAATTTTTAGTACTCTTTTTGTTTTCCATCGTACGTAACTATGGGCAACAATATGAACCTTCACAGCTTTTGCTTCTTCTCCTCGAGCTTTCTCAAGTGTACTTAACGTTTTTCTATCTTCAAAATATCTTGGGGCCAGAAGCAGAAGATCTGCTATAGTAATAAAACCGCAGGATTGCAGCCTTTCTATCTCGGAATGACGTAAGGAAAGGTCAGTAATAGGTATCAATTGGTATGTGTTTAACGTCAAGATGCGATACCATTATCGGGAATTCTTTCGTCAATCCATATTCGCTCGATCAAAGGGCATGCTTGTGCGCTGTTTATAAGGTTTTCTCCTGGTGATACTGAGAATTGAGGAGAAGTCTCTATCGTTGTTGTCCCAGTATCAGTTGGCAGATGGAATTGTAGAGTGCAGTTTCCTTTATTTTGTAAAATAATGCTCCTTAAAAGATTACCATCTTTCTTCGAATTGAATGGATTTTTTAATTTTATATGCACTACCATTGTTTTAATATTTTTGTCTTGTACTGCTTTCTCAATAGTATTTGTGATAATACGATCGCTCATTGATTCACGTCTTCCCGTTATAATAAGCACAGATTCATCTTGCAATAAATCTGCGTATTGTATTGCTGTTTGCGCAAAGATGACAATCTCATGTATATTATGATAATCTTCTATTTCTGCGATAAGCATTTCTTTTCCTTTTCCTGTTTGATGTCGCCGTACTGTTTTATAAATACCAATAATTGTGATCGCTTGCTTGGTTTTTAGATGTTTTATTTTTGTCCAAGCTTTTTGATATAAATCAAGAGGGTGTCCACTAAAATAGGTACCCAAGAGATCTTTCTCGTATTTTAGTTTTTCTTGTAGAGAAAAATCATTTTCTTTTGCTCGGGTACATTGGTAGATAATTTGTTGATCAATATGTTGCCCAAATAAGGTAAACTGTCCAGTCTGCCGCAAGTGAATATTTTCTTGGGCTATAGCATATAATTTATCTCTATTTTTATATAATATCTTTCTTTGAGAATGCAAGGAATCAAAGGTTCCACTGAGAATAAGTATTTCGAATATTTTCTTGGTTATTGTTCCTTTGTCCATGCGTTCCAGAAAGTCTACACAATCTTTGAAGACATGTTGTATACGAGCTGTAACAATAGCATTGCTTGTCGCACTATTTATATGCTTTATACCCATAAAACCATAATATATCTTATCTTCATGCGCAGTGAACCGTGCATGTGAATGATTAATATCAGGAGGAAGTAATGAGATTCGCATGATATGTATTTGTTTCAAATATAGTGAGAATGTGTCGGGATTTTGAAATTCATTATTCAAGTTTGCTGCCATAAATTGTACTGGGAAATTTGCTTTTAAGTATGCTGTCTGATAAGCAAGAATTGCGTATGCGGTTGCATGAGCTTTATTAAAACCATATCCTGCAAATGGTTCCAGAAGATCAAAAAGTTTTATTGCTTGCGTGCTAGAATAACCATTATCACGAGATTTTTCGATAAAAAGGGATTTTAAGCGTTTCATTTCTTTTTCATCCTTCTTTCCCATTGCTTTTCTAATGATATCAGCTTGCCCTAGACTAAAATTCCCTATCTTTTGTACAATTTGCATTACCTGCTCTTGATATACAATGACTCCATAGGTCTCTTCTAGGATTTCTCTTAGTTCTGGTAATGGAAATATAATTTTTTCAGGGGTTTTCTTTGATTTGATATACTGATCGATAACCTGCATAGGACCTGGTCGGTAAAGTGCGTTCAAGGCGATAATATCAGCTATTTTTTCAGGCTTTACTTTTCTTAATATCTTTTGGTAACCGCTGCTTTCTAATTGAAATACAGCCAGAGAATCACCTCGTGAGAGGAGTTGGAATGTTTTTTGATCATCTTCTGGAATAGTATCAATATGAAAATTTGGGTTGATAGTACGAATTTGTGTTTCCGCATTTTTAATGGTGGTGAGTGTTTTTAAACCAAGAAGGTCCATCTTTATCAAACCGAATTGTTCTAAATAATCCATAGAAAATTGTGTGGCGATAGTTCTTGTTTTAGGATCACGATATAACGGTACATATGAATGAAGGGGAAGCCGTCCTATTACAATTCCCGCAGGATGCATTGATGCATGACGATTTAGTCCAGTAAGTTTGTTTGCTGCCGAAATCCATTCTTGATATATTGTGTCTTTTTGTATTTCTTTTTTTAACAATGTACTTTGTTTGATAAATGATGCAATAGATTCTGTCATAAAAGGAGGAATTAATTTTGATACTTTATCTACTTCGGCAAAAGGAATACCTAATACACGCCCAACATCTTTTAATGCAGCACGAGCTTTTAAGGTTCCAAAGGTAATAATTTGGCCTACATGATCTTCTCCATATGTGTCCATGACATGCTTGATCACGGATGATCGACCTTCTATGCAAAAGTCTATATCAAAGTCAGGCATGGATATTCGTTCGGGATTAAGAAAGCGTTCAAATAACAGTTTGTATTTGATAGGATCAATGTTTGTGATACCCAACACATAAGCGACTAACGAGCTTGCGCCAGATCCACGTCCTGGACCGACAGGTATATCATGGTTCCGTGCATAGGTAATAAGATCAAGAATAATAAGAAAATATCCAGTGAATCCCATAGTAATAATTATTTTCAGCTCATAGGAGAGACGTTGTTCAATATTAGCAGATGCTTTTGGATATCGTTTTTTCAATCCTTTACGTGCTGTATGTGTCAGATATTCTTCTGCAGAACCAAATCCTTGAGGAATAGTGTATTCTGGGAGTTGGACAGAAATAGGTTCAAAGGGGACAACACATCGCTGTGCAATCTCAAAACTTGTATCAATCATTTCTTGAGAAAATACTTGTTTTATTTTAGATTCGTCTTTTAAATAAAACTCCTCATTTTGGAAGACTTTTTGATGTTCTGTTTTTTGTTTATTCATGCCAACGTGTAGAAGAATATCGTGATAAGCAGCATCTTTTTGGTTAAGATAATAAGCTTCATTGGCAGCGACACAGGGAAGGTTAAACTCTTTAGCAATGTGAACAATCTTTTCATTGAGTACATTGCAGAGAGTGGTTTTATGATCGTTAAGTTCAAGGAAAACACTTTTGCAGCCAAATAATTCTTTATAATATGATAGACGCATATGGAGATTCTCATATTTATTTTCTAATATAAATTTGGGTATTTCACTACGTACTGAACCGCTCAGAAAGATAAGTCCTTTATGGTATTGTTCTAATAACTGATCATCAATACGCGGATGATAATAGAACCCTTCCTTGTAGGCGAGAGAGCTTAACATGGAAAGATTTTGATATCCTTGTTGAGATTCTGCCAACAATACTATGGTGTTGTGTATTCTTCTGGAAGCTGAACTTTGGTGTACAGTTCTTCCCTCTGGAGCAAGGATAAACTCACATCCTATAATAGGTCTCACATTAAATTTCTTACAGGCTTTCAGGAAGGAAGGAACAGCGAATAAGTTTCCCTCATCGGTAAGTGCGATAGCGCTCATATTATGAGCATTTGCCCATTTAGCCAATGCTTCTACTGTGATAGTAGAGCGCAACAAACTGTAGTCAGAATGGACATGTAAATGGATAAACTGGGACACATAAAAATATAACGAATTATTATAACGATGTCAAGAATAAACAGTAGCAATTGTTTTCATTGTTTGGGTTATGTATTGTACTTGTTTTTTCCGCAAGGAGCAAAAGAGAGGGAGACTTAATACTTCTTTATATCGTTGTTCTGTATGAATAAGAGGATAGGGAGCAGGCCAACGAGAAAAATATTTTGTCATATGCAAAGGAAGAAAATGAACTGAGCTTGAAATTCCTTTTTTCTTCATGGTGTTCATAAATACGTCTCTAGATATACGTAAAGCTTCTAATCTTAAACGTACTATAAATAGATGCCAAGCATGGTCATGACTTTCTTTTGGAAGAATAAAAAACTCCGAATTAGAAAAAAAGTTTCGATACCATGAACTTATTCTCTTACGTGATTCATGCATACTCCATGCACGTGATAGTTGTACGCGTCCAATTGCAGACAGAAGATCGGGGAGATTATATTTAAATCCTTTGGCTATTATATCATAAGGATGATAACTTGTATGATGGTAACGAAACCAAGCATCTTTTTCCAATCCATGAGTACGTGCTATACGTATTCTTCGTGCAAGTTTATCATTATTGGTAATAATCATTCCTCCTTCTGCAGTTGTTAATGTTTTTGAAGCATAAAATGAAAACACCCCGACATCTCCTATAGTTCCTAAAAAGGAGCTGTTCTTTTTTGCGGGAAATGCGTGAGCAGCATCTTCAATGACAAATAGATTATGTTTTTTAGCAATAGAAAGTATTGAATGCATATCGCAGGATTCTCCTGCGATATGCACTGGCATAATACCCCGGATTGGAACAGGCGGTTTTTTTAAGATGTCTTCCATTTGTTGAGGATCGATATTAAAACCATTTTTTTCTATGTCAAGAAAGATGGGAAGATAACCAGCTTGTAAAACAGCATGGGCGGAAGCAGCAAATGTATAGGATGGGAGAATAATTCTGGATTGAGGAGGAAGATTGGCAGCATGTAAACCAAGGTGTAATCCAGCACTAGCACTAGAAACAGCAAATGCGTTCTTAGCATTGACAAAATCGGCGAATTCTTTTTCAAATTGTAATGTTATTGAACCAGTGGTGAGCCATCCGGAATTAAGCACCTGTAAACATGCTTTCTTTTCTTTGCTTGTAATGGATGGCTTAAAGAATGGAATATTATATTTTCTCATGTATCCACCGATGAATGAAGTCAAGAAGCAAGTTTTTTGCCACATGATCCTTGTTATCATTGGCTGGATCAAGTGAGTGGAATGATTTGATAAATAACTGCAATTCCTTGTAAGGTGGAACATGGGTACCCTTTATCTTTAGTATTCCTTGTATGTTTGTATTTTCTTTTATTTCATGTGTATATGATACATTCTCTGTTTCTTTCTCACCAGGACGTAAACCTGTTATATGTATTTTGATGTCTTTTTCAGGATTAAATCCCAAATAAGTAATAACTTCTTTTGCCAGTTTGATAATGGATAGAGGAGTTCCCATATTTGGTATGTAAAGGTATGAAGGGGAAGCTTCAGCCAATACTTTAAGAATGAATGATCCAGCCATAGCTAATGATATAAAATATCTTTTTGCTTTCTTTGAGGTAATATATATTGTTCCGATAGGAATATTTTTCTCAAGTGCTGGTAATAAGCTGCCACGGGATCCCGCTATGTTTCCTAATCGGATAACAACTCCTTTACTTATAGAGCCAAAGCGAAGAGCAATCCATTCGGCAAGTAATTTTGAGGCTCCATAAACACCTTGTGGATGAACTGCTTTGTCAGTAGATATATGAATAAATCGTAGATTGTTAAATTGGCTTGCCGTATTTAGTAGATGATATGTACTGACTATATTATTTAGAATGGCTTGATAAGCATTTTTTTCCATAAGATACACATGTTTGTATGCTGCGGTATGAACTAAATACTGTACAGCGTGGTGTTTTAGAATAGCCTGTAGTTCAGATTCTTTTCTTAGATTACAAATAAGCGGAATAATTTTTGTTTTCTTACTCACCCCAGACTTTTGCAATAAATCGATTGTTTGGTATATGGAATGGAGGTGATCTTCACTATGGTCAAGGAGAATTAGTTTTTGAGGTTTTCGCCATAATAGCTGTTGTAATACTTCGCATCCTATACTTCCACCGGCACCAGTAACCAAAATATTATCTCCCGTGTAATTGTTTGAAGAAAGTTGTACGGGAGCATAAGGATATTCATGTCCAATAAGATCTGAAATTGTTAGCGGTCGTATATCGGATGGATGAAGTGTTCTGTCATCACCAAAATAAGGTTCTGAAATTATATGTATAGTGTGCACATTATATTTTTTTAACAGAAAGTACAGTTTTCTTATATACTGTTTTTGATATATAGGTATAGTAATGAGTACAATATGATGAAGCAAAGAAGGTGTATGTTTGAGAACAGCATCAATAGATCCTTGGACAGGGATTTTATCACAATATGTCCCCCTTTTTTGAGGGTCGTCATCCACACAAATAATATCCTGCACACGGGGATAGAATAATGTACACATTCGAATTACACTATTTGCTACAGAACTTGCCCCAATAATAATGAGAGATAGATCTTTCATTGTTCAGAGTATTCATCATGCCCTACAAAGCTGTAAATGTCAATGTAGACTTTATCAGGGGTAAAAAACAACCGATAAATAAAAGCCATGGTACGAGAAAAAAATATGCGATATTTTTTGGTCTTTTGTACATTTTTAGCCTTTTTGGCAAGATCGATTTTGGCCCAGACGGCTGTGCATATATCTGTAGAACACCAGTCAAATACATCCGATCTTTATATATACTCACGTATTCATCCTGCAAATACTATTGTTGAGTTGTTTAATAAGAAAAATGGTATTCGTCGAAAAGTTCCTGTGAGGGCGGGTATTCCTACTGATAATACGGTTATAGAGGTATCTGCACAACTTGCGAAGGAGCTACAAGTTAATGATAGTGATATTGTTTATTATGAGGTGCAAAACATAGCAATTGATCCATTGTTCCATCCTGATGAAGACATTAATCCAGGAGCAAAATTTTCTTCTCTACACAAGCAGTCTCCCTTGACAGAAAATGTCTTAGTTGTCCCACTTTTATCAAATAGCAACAAAATACCAAAAAAGAGCACACCATACGAATCTCCCAGTTCTTTATTACCACTTGAAAAAAAAGACCAAATCTTTACACAAGAAAGAAATAGAGTTCCTTTATTTAACCAACCTGAAACAATCCAAAGTACTGAACCATCTTTTTTACCCGAAATATCCCAAGAAGCAATATCGGATTTTCCGACGACTAATAATCAAGGTGTGAAGGAAAACATAAAACTAAAAGGACTTTTGCAGGATCTTTATGCAGATAAGGAAGGGAATATACCACTAGAGACCAAAGCAAGAGAAAAAAAAGAATTATTGGCAGATACAGAATTACCCGGATCTTCTACAAATAACATGCCACAAATAGAATTGTATGATTTCTCTTTTGCACAAGATGATGGTTCTGAACATTCAATTTTACTCCCATCCCCTAAAAAAAATGAGACAGCCTATAATAAGAGAGCAATACCTTTCAAAAGTAAGAAGGAAGAAGTATTACCTGCACCCGAGTATTCCAAGCTTTCTCCCAGAACAGCAGCGGCACATACGACGGATACAAGACCACAGCTGGATGTACTTTCTCCCCTAGCACAACAAGAAAAGATTCCCAAAACAGAGTTGGAAGAAAAACAAATAGAGGAGTCGGAAGAAGTATTACCTGCACCCGAGTATTCCAAGCTTTCTCCCACAACAGCAGCGGCGCGTACGACGGATACAAGACCACAGCTGGATGTACTTTCTCCCCTAGCACAACAAGAAAAGATTCCCAAAACAGAGTTGGAAGAAAAACAAATAGAGGAATCGGAAGAAGTATTACCTGCACCCGAGTATTCCAAGCTTTCTCCCAGAACAGCAGCGGCACGTACGACGGATACAAGACCACAGCTGAATGTACTTTCTCCCCTAGCACAACAAGAAAAGATTCCCAAAACAGAGTTGGAAGAAAAACAAATAGAGGAGTCGGAAGAAGTATTACCTGCACCCGAGTATTCCAAGCTTTCTCCCAGAACAGCAGCGGCGCGTACGACGGATACAAGACCACAGCTGGATGTACTTTCTCCCCTAGCACAACAAGAAAAGATTCCCAAAACAGAGTTGGAAGAAAAACAAATAGAGGAGTCGGAAGAAGTATTACCTACACCCGAGTATTCCAAGCTTTCTCCCAGAACAGCAGCGGCACGTACGACGGATACAAAACCACAGCTGGATGTACTTTCTCCCCTAGCACAACAAGAAAAGATTCCC
>Ga0256913_10000039_pt1 | contig 49786 bp, 41 predicted proteins | sample Axial_MatmetaG_FD_185970 | JGI IMG/M metagenome (GOLD analysis project Ga0256913, IMG submission 185970) | Deep-sea worm associated microbial mat communities from Axial Seamount, Juan de Fuca Ridge, Pacific Ocean - Axial_Mat | ecosystem: Environmental > Aquatic > Marine > Oceanic > Microbial... | reverse complement strand
ATAATCGCCGGAGAATTTAGAGGTCGCACAATAAAATTTCCAAAATCAAAACTAGTGAGACCAACTACCGACAAAAACAAAGAAGCAATTTTTAACATGCTTAATAATTATATCAATTTTGATAGTATTAAAGCATGTGATATTTATGCCGGCTCAGGTTCGCTTGGATTGGAAGCATTAAGCCGCGGAGCGGAAGAAGTTCATTTTGTTGAAAAGAATTTTCACGTCCAGAAAATGCTCAGGGAAAATATCCGAAGTTTGAACTCAGAGGATTATTGCAGAGTGTTAAATATGACTGCACTAAAATTTTCATCACTAACCGAACATGACACATACGACCTAATACTGCTTGACCCACCTTTTTTTAAAGATGATATACATCAAGTTGTAGAAAATATTTTTCAAAACGGGTTTTTAAATAAAGATGGAATTATGCTAATAGAACGATCAATTCAAACAAAAGAAAAAGATATTAAAAACTTCGGGAAAGATCCTTTAAAACGTCTCGGTGATAGCCTTATCTACATTTTTACCTAATTCATATTTTACCTAATATTTGAAATAATTACCGATTTTCACAAAATTTGTCAAAAAGCAAATGCTTTTGGGTGGTTATCTATATTAATATTTGGTATCTTTTTTGAGTATATTTAGTATTAATACAAAATCCATGGAAAAATAATGCGTTTAGCAACAAACAAAAGTTTATTCCTAACTATTATATCAATTACACTTATTTTTTCTATTAGTAGCTGTACTTTGGTAGAAAATCCCGATGAAGCTCTGAAAAAAGAGAATAACTACTATGAGACAAAAGAAGTTTCAGATATTTTAAATGCTAAATGTGCCACTTCAGGATGTCATGCAAGCAACAAACCTGTAAATGGATTTTCCACAGAAATTCAACCAGAGATTATGTTAGGCGCATCTAACAGACCAATAGATGGTTTGTATAATTACGGTTATGGAGGAGAAGACATAATTCCGTTTAACCCTGACAAAAGTTTGCTTATGCAATTCGTTAAAGGAAATCTAGCAACAAAACTTTCGTATGACCATACAATGCTTAGCAAAGGAGAGATTTCTATTTTAGAAGAATGGATACTTAAAGGAGCAAAGGATTATAAAGGCGATGTTCCTTACTCATCTCCTGAAAGCTACCGTGTTTATGTTTGCAACCAGTACTCCGAATATGTATCTGTAATTGACGGGACAAACAAAGTTGTTTCCCATTTAACGGATGTATATAATCCGGCAACAGACTTTGATACCCCTTATTGGGTAGCAGAATACGGTGATTATTATTACGTTACTCTTAGTTCAGCAGGGTTATTTGTAAAGTTTAGAAAAGTTGATAATGTTCCAGTCTCTGCAATTAATGGTCTTTCTGAGCCTGGCATTATTAGAATAAACAAAGATGGAACCAAAGCATATGTTTCAAGAGCATATACAACCGAAACTACATATAGTAGTATTTATGTTCTTGATTTAACAAATATGTTTGTTATAAAAGAGCTTGCTCTTAAAAAAAATGGTTTGCCGCATGGAATAGCTATAGATAATCTGCGTGGATTTTTATTTGTGGCTGATGCAATAAACAATTTAATTCATGTTGTTAATATTTATACGGACTTATTGATAGACACAAGGTTTGATTTGGTAAACGATTTTTATCCGCTTTTCTTAGCTACTTCTCCGGACGGGAATTATCTTTATATCTCAGCATATAATTCAAACCAACTTTTAGTAGCTAATGCTGGAAGCAGAAAGATTATATCAAGAGTTAATCTTCTTTCGCATCCAATGGATGTAACAGTCTCAAGCAACGGTCAAAAGATATACATTGCATCAAGCGGCGGCAATGCTGTAGAAGTAGTAACAAAAACCGCAGCATTTTGGGATAAGACAAATACAATTACTCATCCGGCTTTTAGTATGCCTTTTGCACTTGATATTACTTCGGACGATAATTATCTCTATGTAACCAATCAGAATTATGATGGCGATTTTGCTCCTGCATATCAAGTTAAGGGCGAAGGAAACATTTCAACTGTTAGTATTATCAACACCCAAACGGAAAAAGTAGAAAAGGTTATAGAGATTGAAGAAGCCGCCGCAGGTATTGTTGTGGAAAAATTATAGGTTTTACTTTTATTTCAAATTCTAACCTTTGTCAAAGACTCATTATTTTTTATATTTGAATAATCTAGTTAATAAACTTATTGAGTTAAAATGAAGCGCGTAATTTATCCTGGTACTTTTGATCCTGTTACAAACGGACACATTGATGTTATCAAGAGAGCAATAGATCTATTTGATGAAGTAATAGTAACCGTTGCAAAAAATCCTTCCAAAAGTTCTTTATTCACCGTTGATGAACGCTTAATAATGCTTAACGAATGCTTAAAAGAATTTGAGACGGTTTACGTGGATTCCTTTGACGGACTTATTGTTGACCATGCAAAAGAGGTTGGTGCAATAGGCATAATTAGAGGACTTCGTGCTATATCAGATTTTGAATATGAATTCCAGATGGCATTAATGAATAGGAAACTTGACGAGGAACTGCGAACAATTTTCTTAATGCCTCACGAAAAATATACTTACTTGAATTCAACTATAATAAGAAATCTTTCTCAGTTTGAAGGGGACGTAAGCGACTTTGTCCCACCAATTGTTGTTAAAATGCTTCAAGAAAAAAATAAAATTAACTTTCAAAATGGTATAGAAAAAAAGCAGGACTTGAGAGAAGATTTCTAGATGCAAGAAATTAAAATAAAAGAGATGTAGTTTTATTTAGAATAAAACTACATTTCCTTTTCTGCAGTAAGTATTTTACCCTTAACAAAAACGCCGTTCAATAAATCTTCGTTGCCAATTAAAACAATTCCATCTTCTCCATCGTGCGGTTCGCCGTAAACAGTATGAATAGATTTTAATCCACCTAAGTAAGCTCTATTATCGCAGAGATAAACCAAATCTCCAACTTCTGCAGCCATCCTTTTCATATCGTTCTTAGAGAAATGAACTAGGTTGTCATCAGTCTCTTCAAGTTTCCAGTGAACTAAAATAACTTCACCTTCTTTGTCATTTATCGGTCTTCCTTTAAACGACTCTTTTGCTTTTGCTAAAGACCAAACTGTAAGCCCTTCTGTCTGCGCTTTCTCATCATATTTGCCCATAAATGTTGTGGTTATTGCAATCATAATGGACATAATAATTGCCCCGAAAAACTGTAATGCAAATGTGCCAATATCAAAAAGTATTAAAAGAAAGATTACTGTTGATACTGCAATAAGACTGTAAATAATTTCTTTAGCATTTGATTTCGATCTGATTTTACGAACCAATTGTTTTTGCCAGTTTGTTGTAAAAGTTATAAGCAGGGCAACTGCACCACAAACAACCAGGTTATATAGAGCACGTATGTATGTATATGGATGTTCAGGATTCATTTGTATGCCTTGCGCAAATGGTGTTATCAAATTCGGATCATGCAAGGCAAGAATCATCAAAGACACACCACCGACAAAACTAGAAATCACGGCAGCCGGTGTAAACTTTTTCCAAAAGATACCTAAAAAGATTGCTATTACAAGAGGCGGTGTTAAAGTTGAATGGAAATATCCATGCGCTTCATAAACTGTAGGGAAACTTTTGAAAGCCAACACAGAAACAACCCCCAAAGCAGTGATAACAACAGACGAATATCTCGCTGCGGCAAGTTCCCTCTTGTCTTTTTTCTTCTTATCCTCTTTTTGTGCTTTCTTTCTAAAGAACTCCTTTATGGGTCTGTAAATGTCATTAATATAAATTGCAGCAGTTGCATTTATAAGTGTATCCACAGTTGACATAAGTGCAGCAGTAAGCGCAGCCATAATAAACCCGAAAACTCCCGGCAGCGCCACTATATTTGCTATCACCACAAATATTTGATCGGGCGAAGTATTTGGCGGAACTAAATCCGGATTTGTAATTGATAATGCTTTTGCAATCCATCCGGCGTTGCCAACCACCACAGCTGAAAGGGGAAGCATAAAAAGGATATTAAAGGTTGCAGCTTTCCTTCCTTCATCTACACTTTTTGTAGCCATAAATCTCATTATCAGACCCATGTTCATAAACAGAAATCCGATAGAGCCTGCAACCCCGTCCTGCCAAAATATTCCTATGAAGTTAAAGTCTGGCGGCTTGTTCAAATCCGCTAATGGTAGTTTCCACGTAGTTGGTAGAACATTCCAGAATACATCAAATCCACCAAGATACGAAACCCCTAAAAAGAACAACAAGAATCCGGCAAAGAGCAGTACGAACCCTTGAAGCAAATCTGTAAATATAACCGCAGTCTGGCCGCCAAACGTAATATAAACACCGGTTATAATGGCTATGACAATTATCACACCCATTAATGTAATATCGAACTGCGCCCCGAGTATAGTGAAGTTTTCCGGTAGCATAGGAAGCGCTGCTTTCCCCAGTGTTAAGAACCCAATCCCGATATATCCTATCATATAAAACAACAAAAGTATTGTAGCAAGAAATCTTGCCGAAGGAGAAAATCGTTTTTCAAAATATTCCGGAATTGATTTGATCTTTGTGTAAACAATAATCGGAAGCCAACCGAAAAGGAAAAACGGAATAAAGAACCAATCGTTTATGTAAGTCATGGTTGAAGAAAAACCGTACTGAAATCCTTTAGCAGAATACTTAACAAAACTATGACTACCTACACCTGTAGCGACGATTGAAAAAGCTATAAGCCACCATTTAAATCTTCTGCCGCCAAAGAAAAAGTCCTTAGTGCTTCGATTGTACTTTCCAAAATAACTACCGAAAAGCATTATCGCTATAAAGTAAACAAGCATCACTACCCAATCGGTAGCTGAACCGATGCTGTGAAATGTAGTATGAATATTACTCGCTGATGTTTCCATAATTTACCAATAAAGTGCTGCTATTGTTGTGATTGCATGAAATGCTACGAAATAGAAATAACCGAAAATTAATACTCTGTACCAAAAACGATGACGTTTTTTAGTGAGATCAATTGCTTTACTTTTCCTAATAATGATCATTCCGAGAAGAAAGAATAATCCGCCAACGCCATACAAATAAAGAAACGGAAGCCAAGTATGTGAAAGTGGAGGCATGATTTATCTCTAACTTTATAATTGAATATATTTGTTCAAAATTAAGGAAGGATATATTTACTTGCAAATGATTTTAATTAAATAATAAAAATTCGTGAAGTTGAAATTCATCACAGGTTTTCTTATTAAAAAATATTTTCAAATACTATACTTTATAAATCAATCACATAAACATTAATTCTTTTTAGCGTTGATTTGTTTTTATATTTAAGCATTATCTTTAAAAAAATGAGAAGAAAATGATTAACAAAACAACAACATCAATAATGGTTTTATTACTAGGATTATTCTTGTTCTCATGTTCAACAGAAGAGAAAAAAATAACAACAACTTTTTCGTATGACCCAGCTTCGCCTCAAAGCGGAGAGGAAGTTACAATCTTTTTTCTACCTGATAGTTCACAGTTATCCGGCTTAAATAAAGTCGATGCTGTAATCTATGAATACGACGTTGTAGCTGAAAAGGTTACAGAAGTTCCAATGACTAAAACAAACAATTATTTTAAAGCAACTTTTAAACCATCTCAAGTAACTAAAGGTCTGATTGTAAAATTCAAAGCAGACAAAAAAGAGGACTTCAATAAAAAGCGTGGTTATATAATCTTTATGACCGATGGGAAGGGAAATTCTGTTCCCGGGGCAAAAGCCGGGCTAGCTGCCGCTTATGTCGGATGGGGTAGAAATATTGGTCTTGAAAATTTAATTGATGAAGGACTCGTTTTATTCAACGAAGAATTTTCAAAAAATCCTGATGTTAAGGAAAAATACTTGGATAATTATTTCTACACTCTTTGGAGAAATGATCGAAAAACCGGTGCTGAGTTAATTTCAAAAGAATTAGAATCACTGGAAACAAAAGAGAACAAAACGGAAAACGACTATAAGGTTCTGAAAAAATGGTATGGAACATTAGGGCTTTCTGATAAGGTAAACAAATACACTCAAGAGGGATTAAAAAAATATCCTAAAAGTGATTTTGCAAAATCCGTTCAGTTCGATAATTTCAGACAGGCTCAAACATCAGAGGAAAAGGATAAACTTCTTGCAAAATTCAAAAAAGATTTTCCTAATGATGATCTGCTTAATGGTTTCTACGAAGATTATGCTTATTACTATATTCAACAAGGGGACTTTGATAAGACTTATAACTTCTTTGCAAAGAACAGGGAACTAATTCACCCTTTTTATTTTGACTATGCCGCGCAAAAAATGATGAAGGGCAATTACAATTCGAGCAAAATTGAAGATTTGTATAAATGGGGAATTGAACGTGGACGTAAGCTGCTTGATAACCCCTCAAAAGATGAAGCAAAATTTTTAACAAAAGAAGAGATACAAACACAAGACGGTTATTACCTCGCCTTAAATTTACTCGGTTATGGAAAAATTTTATATGACAAAGGTGAGAAAGAGAAAGCACTTCCTTTCTTAGAAGAAGGGGTTAATAAATCGAAGGATTATAATAGTAATTCTGAGATGAATCTTTTGTATGCCAAAGCATTGCTTGAAACAGGCAATAATGACAAAGCCTTAAAGGTAACAGAAGAATTCGTAAAAGCAGGTAATGGTTCTGAAGAAATGATTACCTTAATGAAACAAGCATACATAGGTAAAAACGGAAGCGACGAAGGCTTTAAGGAATATGTGTCAAAATATGAAGATGCTGCTAAAGCTGAAATAATAAAAACTCTTAAGGATGAAATAATCAATGAGCCGGCGCCCGCTTTTGAGTTAAAAGACCTTGATGGCAAAACGGTGACACTTGCAGACATGAAAGGTAAAACTTTTGTGCTTGATTTCTGGGCTACTTGGTGCGGACCTTGTAAAAAATCATTCCCCGGAATGCAGAAAGCTGTTAATTATTATAAGAATGATAATGGTGTTCAATTTCTTTTTGTCAATACTTGGGAACGTGTAGATAATAAGATTAAAAATGCCAGAGATTTTATAAAGAAAAACAAATATTCGGTTCGTGTGTTAATGGATACAGAGAACAAGACTGTTACAGATTATAAAGTAAGCGGAATACCAACAAAATTTATTATCGATAAAAACGGAAACATCCGATTTAAAAGTATTGGCTTTTCAGGCGATACTCACAAACTGGTCGAAGAAATAAAAGTCATGATTGATATGATTAAGTAGTTATCTGTTGTTTAAATATTATGAACAAGCTTATCCAAAATGACGGGTTTGATTCATTATTTCTAATACTATAGTTAATAATTTACTTTTTTCTTTCTTAACAAATGGTTAAATATTATACATTTAAACCTAAACTATTTTGGAAAATAACATCTTATTATCTATTGTTTTTTTTATTGTAGTGTGTTAAATTAATTGTTTGTAATAAGTTGGATAATAAATCAACTATCTTTATTTAACCAAGAAAGAAAATCTTTAATATGGCATCAATTGTTAATGCTCAAATATTAAATACAAAGTTGCAAAGTCCTCAATTGCCAAACGATCTTATCCCCCGACAAAAACTAATCGATTATGCAAACAAAAATATTACAAGGCCATTAACTTTGGTTTCAGCAGGAGGAGGATTCGGGAAAAGCACTTTTGTAAGCAGTTGGCTAAATAAAACACCTTATAAAAATGCATGGTTTTCAATAGATGAAAACGATAACGATTTACGAGTATTTCTAACTTATTTTACTGCTGCAATACAGAACGAAATTCCAAATTTCGGTCAAAGAATCAATTCAATAATTTTAACTCCCAGCATACCTCCTATCAATGTTATTATCAACGGTTTAATTAACGACCTTAGTGAATTACCCGATTTATTTATACTCGCTCTGGACGATCTTCATCTTATTAATAATAAAGAAATTTTTCAAATATTAGCTCAGTTATTAAAATTCCCTCCAAAGTTTTTTCATTTGGTTTTAATAACTCGAATTGATCCGCCTCTACCCTTAACGCAACTGCGTTCAAAAAACATGATGAAAGATATTAGAGCCTCACATTTGAGAGTTACAAGCAACGAAATAGAGTTATTTGTTACACATTGGATAAAGCAGAAAAATATTGCCGGAATAGTTAATTTACTTGAAAAAAAACTCGATGGTTGGATAACAGGATTGCGCCTTGCCATGCTTCATATTTCTTTACATCAAGATGACGATAAAAAGTTTGAAAAATTTTTAGAAGAAGCAAACTTTTCCGAAGATTATTTTCTTGAAGAAGTATTTGAACATCTGAATAATAGCTCAAAAGAGTTTTTATTAAAAACATCTATATTGGAAAAATTTTCGTCTCAATTGGCCGACTATATAATAGTTCCGACGAACAATAATGCTAACAGCAAAAAAATAATTAACCAAATCGTTAAAAAGAACTTATTTATTATTAATCTGGATACGGAAAATAATTGGTATCGCTATCATCATCTTCTTTTATCACTTTTGCGAAAGGAAATAAAAAAAAGATTTTCCCGAAACACAATTGTTGAACTACATAAAAGAGCTGTTAAATGGTACGAGTCTCATTCCTTATTTGATAATGCTTTTTATCATGTGCTGCAAACAGAAAAAGACGACCTTATTGCTAATTTTATTAAAACACACATGTATCAACCGCTGAATATGGACAAATGGTATATTCTTGAAGGCTGGCTTAAAGAACTTCCAGATGAAATCATACATAAAAGCACTATACTATTAATAGCTCAAATGTGGATATCACATCACAAAAATAGAATTTGGGTAATTTATGATCTATTAAAAAAGATTGATCTTCTTAAAAAAAAGGAAAAGATTTCTAAAGAGCTAGAAATACAAATTCAATTTTTTAAAGCTGTTATTCTTTTTTGGGATATAAAAATCAAAGAAAGCTATCGGATTTTTAAATATGTAAAAGACCACCTACATAAAGACCAAATAGGGTTTAAAGGGATAAATGCTATTTATTATGCCACAGCTGCTTATATGAATGGTAAGGGAAAAGAAATTATTCGAGAATTTGAGAGATTACTTTCCAATAACGATATGTTTTTTTCATATAAGCATTTATTGCTTGGCGGAATTATTTACTTGACCCTTCTAGAGGGTAATTTCTTCATGGCAAACGATTATATTCTTAGATTAGAAAAAACCGCATTGCATTTTAAGGATACTTTTTTTCTAAGTTGGATAAATTATTTTAGGGGATTAATTAATTATCAGCAGAACAATCTTAAAAAAGCTGAATATTATTTTGGGAAAGCTCTTAAGAAAATATATATATTAAATATGAATGCACCAATAGATTGTTTTGCCGGGATGTTGCTCACACTACAAGCCAGTAACAAAAAAGAAAAATTTGATAAAATTTATAGTCAAATGATTGAATTTGTTAATGAAAGAAACAAACCGTTTATAAAAGCATTTTCATATTCCCTCAGAGCACGATTGGCGTTAATAAATAACGATTTGCAATCGGCAGAGAAATATATGGATATGACAGATATGTCTTTTGATTCCGGGAATATACTTTACGGTATTGAAGTACCAAGGCTTACATATATTAAATTATTGCTTGCTCAAAACACACCTTCTAAAATTGATGAGGCAATTAATAAGCTTGATGAAATTAGTTTTCTATTCAACAAAACGAGAAATATTTCACAACTTATCCCCACACTTGTTTTGCAAGCGGTAGCTTACAAAAAGAAAGGAGATAAGGAAAAGGCAATCAAATTTCTTTTTGATGCACTAACCAATGGAAAACCAAACGTCTGGATTACACCATTTGTTGAAGCGGGTGAAGAGATTCGCAATTTGTTGTTGGAAATAAAATCAAACAAGAGTTTTGTATATTATATAACTCAGATACTGGGAAAATTACCCGTAATAAATAAAGCTCGAATTTCACACGCAAAATTGGATGACTTGACAAACAGAGAAATGGACGTAATTGCCCTATTGGCAAAAAGATATTCCAACAAAGAGATAGCCAATAAACTCTTTATTTCCCCTTCAACTGTGAAAAGGCATACAATAACAATTTATCAAAAACTTGGCGTAAATAGTCGTCGCGACGCTGTTATCAAAGCACGTGAATTAGGAGTTTTACAAAAAACGACTCATAATTAAAAACTAACCTACACCCTTTTTACACCTTTTGGGTTCTATTGCAAGCACCTTATTTTATTTATCTTAATTGGTAAATAATATAATATGTCTAATTAAATGTGGGTGAACGATATCATGCCAAAATTAATAAATGCAGTTGATTTCTCATCTCCCGCTATTTTTAGAATAGAAGTTAATGGTTTTCTTGATGAAAATTTATCCGATTATTTCGGTGAACTTACAATAAGTTATAAAACGCACGAAAATCAAAAAACGACTTCATGTTTAACGGGAAAAATTTTAGACCAAGCGGCTTTAGTGGGAATTTTAAATTTATTGTATGATATGCGATTCCCAATTTTAAGCGTTGAAATAATTGATAAAGAAAAATAAAAACAATTACAAACAAAAAGGTTATAATATGAAAAAATTAATCTTAGCTATTCTTTTAGTTAGTATTAGCACATCGTTTTCACAAACCGTTGATGATTATGTCAATCTTCTAAGGTCAGATCTCAAAACTGAAAAATCAAAATTGATAACCGAAACAATGGACTTTACGGAAGTAGAAGCTACAAAATTTTGGCCTATTTATAACGAATACTCTTTAAAACTTAATAAAATTGGGGATAAAAGAATTGCCTTTATAAAAGATTTTGCCGCTAACTACGATAATATGACAGATACTAAAGCAGACGCAATTATGAAAGAAGCGTTCGATTTTCAAGAGGATAGGACAGACCTTTTGGAAGATTTATATAAAGATCTTGAAAAAGTACTCGGTGCAACAAAAGCGGCTAAGTTGGTTCAACTCGAAAATATGATAAATATTCTAATCGATTTAGAAGTTAACTCGGAATTACCTTTAATTGAAAAAACAAAAACTCAACCGGCACAAAACAAATAGAGAAAGAAATTATGAAAGAAACATTGGAAACATTATATAACATTTCCGTTCTCACATTTGTTATCGCAAGCATGCTTGGAATGGGATTAAGCTTAACAGTGCGTCAAATTGTTGAACCGTTAAAAGATGTAAAATTAGTTGTTATGGCGCTCGTGGCAAATTTTATTATTGTTCCGTTATTTGTTTACGGAATGATTACCGTTATCCCCGTATCGGAAGGTGTAAAAATCGGGTTAATACTTCTCTCCATTGCAGCCGGAGCCCCTTTTCTCCCTAAATTAGCTGAAATTGCAAAAAGTGATATTGCATTTGGAATAGGTTTAATGCTGCTTTTAATGACTACAACAATTTTCTATCTCCCTATTGTTCTCCCAATTTTGCTTGGTGGAGTTGAAGTCGATTCGTGGGCAATAGCAAAATCGTTGATAATAATGATGCTTATCCCTTTGTTAGTTGGACTTTTTACGAAGGCAAAATTTGAAAAACTTGCAAATAGTTTGCAGCCGTTTTTCACCAAATTAAGCAACATTGCTTTGGTAATACTCACGGTAGTTCTTCTTGTTCTGCATACAAAAAGTCTCTTTGCACTGGTTGGACCCGGATTGCTTGCAATATTCCTACTTCTTGTTGTTGCTATTCTTGTGGGATATTTACTTGGTGGGAAGAACAAAGATTCTAAAATTGTTTTATCTCTCGGAACCGGACAACGTAATATTTCCGCGGCTATTTTGGTTGCAGCTCAGAACTTTACCGACCCCGAAGTTACTTTAACAATGATTGCCTTGGCAATTCTGGGACTTGTGATAATGCTACCTTATGCAGGCAAAATGGCAAAACGAAATGACAACACATAAACAATTTGAGAGTAATTTATAAATGGAGAAAAAATGGGTAATAAATATTTAGTAATCGGAGGAGTTGCCGGAGGGGCTTCAACTGCGGCAAGATTACGAAGATTAAGCGAAGAAGATCAGATTATTATGTTTGAAAGAGGACCGCATGTTTCTTTTTCAAATTGCTGTTTGCCCTATTATTTAAGCGGCACGGTTGAGAAAGCAGAAAATCTGATTTTAATGACTCCAAAAAAATTCAAAACACAATACAACATTGATGCACGCGTAAACAACGAGGTTGTTTCAATTGATAGAGAAAAGAAAGAAGTTAAAGTCAAAAATCTTGTTACCGGTGAAACATATACCGAATCATACGATAAACTAATTTTATCTCCCGGCGCTCACCCGATTGTCCCGCCGATTCCGGGTATTGAAAAAGCAAATATTTTTACTGTACGCAATGTTGTCGATATTACAAAACTACACGATGGTATCGAAGAGATTAAACCTTCTCGCATAACCGTTATTGGCGGTGGGTTCATAGGCATTGAGGTTGTTGAAAATCTTGTTGAAGCCGGACACAAAGTAACTTTGGTAGAAGCTCAACCCCAAGTTCTTAGTCAATTTGATATGGACATGGTTCAAATTCTACACAAAGAATTAATTGACAATGGTGTTGAACTTATTGTTGGAGATAAAGTTACCGCATTCGATACGAACGAAGTAATTCTGGAATCGGGCAAAAAATTTACATCCGAGGTTATCGTAATGGGCATTGGAGTTACACCGGATAGCGAATTGGCAAAAAAAGCCGGATTGAAAATCGGGACTACCGGTGCTATCTGGGTTGATCACAATTACAAAACCAGCGACCACAATATTTACGCAGTCGGCGATGCGATTCAAGTTTATAATCCTATCTTACGAGATTTCTTTACTTTGGCTCTCGCCGGTCCCGCTCAACGACAAGCACGCGCAGTTGCAGATCATATAAATAATATTCCCGTTAACTACCACGGTTATATCGGCTCTTCTGTTGTAAAGGTATTCGGATACAATGCTGCGGCAACAGGACTTAATGAACATGCTCTATCAAAAATGGATGTTGATTATGATTTCGTAAAAATTATTCCAAAAGATAAAGTGGGACTTATGCCCGATTCGGAAGAACTTCATTTTAAACTTATCTTTGAAAAACCGACCGGAAAAATTATCGGGGCACAAGCTATCGGCAGAGGCAATGCCGATAAACGAATTGATGTTATTGCCACAGCAATTACCGCTGGAGCAACTGTTGACCATTTAAAAGATCTTGAGCTTTGTTACGCCCCGCCGTTTGGTACGGCAAAAGATGTGGTTAATTTTGCGGGCTATGTTGCTTCCAATATTCTTCACGAAACTTTTAAACACATCTCTATAACAAAAATAAGAGAGCTTTCGGAAAACGGCGCATATATTCTTGATGTTAGAGAGAAAGAAGAATGGGATGCCGGTCATATCAAAAAAGCTAAGCATATTCCTCTTTCCGAATTAAGGGAACGAATTAATGAAATCCCGAAAGATGAAACGATATATATTCTTTGTCGTTCGGGACAACGCTCCTACAACGCCTTATTAGCTCTTCAACATAACGGCTACGATAAGGTTTACAATATATCCGGCGGATTTATTGGGCTTTGCTTCAACGAATATTTTACGGATAAAACAACCGGCAGGGAACCGATTGTAACTGAATATGATTTCAAATAAAATTGGAGATAATAAACAGTTAGAGAAAATTTAGACGGAGTCGTCGCTTTTCTAACAACGGGAATTGTTATGCTTACAATAGAGGGAATTGTAGTAAAAATATATTTCGCTTTTGATAAAAACAAAACCGAACAAACTGTAAAGGAATAAATTAAATAAAAACCAATAAGGAATAATTATGTCAGAAAAAGAAAATGTAATAGTAACGGGCGGTTCAGGCTTGCTTGGCGCCACAATGGTAAAAATTCTTTTGGAAGAAGAGAATGTAAAACCGATAGTTATGGATTTAAATCCCGACCCGAAGCGGTTGGATGATATCCGCGATCAAATTGAATATGTACAAGGAGACGTAGCCGATCCGGAATTGTTAAACGCTACTTTCGAAAAGTATAAACCCACAAAAGTTTTTCATCTTGTTACAATTCCCGGTGATGTTTGCCAAAACAACCCGATGCTTGCATTAAAAGTAAACGTTGACGGTTTTATGCATCTGTTGGAAGCGGCGCGCAACAACGGTATGCCCAAGGTGCTTTTTTCCAGTTCGGGAACTTCATACGGCGAAGATCTTGAACCTGGCGAAACGCTTACCGATAAAACATTGCAGCGACCTGCATCTTTTTATGGTGTTACAAAAGTCTTTTGCGAAAATGCCGGACGTTTTTACAGAAAAAGATTCGGCTTAGATTACAGGGGCATTCATTATCCTGCCATTGTTGGTCCCGGATTACGCGAAGCAGGTGTTGTAACTTATACCTCCGCAATGATTGAAAAATCCGCCAACGGCGAACCTTACACCATTCCGGTAAGTCCTGATATTTCTCTTTCTTTGATTTACGTGGAAGACGGCGCCCGCGCTTTAATCGATTTAAGTAAAGCCCCAAAAGAGAATATTAAAACAATAAACTATTTCATTAACGGCGTTAAGAATCCTCTTCCTAACACGGGAGAAATGGTTGAAATTGTTAAAGCTAAAATTCCGGAAGCGCAGATTACGTTTGATGTAAATGAAGAATGGGATAAACTACTTGAATCCGCTTCACATCCTGTTGACGATTCAAGTTCGGTTGAAGAATGGAATTGGAAACCTAGATACGACACTTGGGAAAAAGTTGTTGATGCTTATTTGAAAGCGTTGAGAAAATAAACAAATAATATTAACTAAAAATTTCACCAGACAATGAGGTAAAAATGAGTGATTTAAAACAAATCAAAGAAGAACACGGCTTTGAACAAGCCATAATAGGGCCTGTAGGAAGTTTATCTTTTATGCAGCTCTCAAATAACGACCGTGTAATAGCGGCTCAAAAATACGGCGGAGTAAGGGAAGACACCGGAGAGGTTGAAATCTCTTTTTACGGGATGTGTGCTTTTAAAATTACATCTCCCAAAGGAATTGAAATTGTTATCGATCCGTGGCGTAACGCCCCTGGTTTCGGCGGTTACTGGTTTCTAATCGATTTCCCTATCACATCATGCGATATCGGATTGGTAACACATGCTCACGGCGACCACGACGCAAGTCACAGATTAGATGCGGGAATGATTCTTGACCGCATGGGCGGCGTATTTGAATTAGGCGACGTTAAAATTACAGGCATACTCGACAAACACATGTGCGAACCGCAAAACGATTTGTACACTTCTAAAATAATGATGGAACTGTTCGGCAAAAAAACTTGTCCGCCGGAAGAACATATGGAATGGGACAATTCAATGTTTTTAATTGAAACTGGAGGCTTGCGTATTCTTCACTGGGGTGATAACCGTCAAAATCCACCTGATGATGTTTGGGAAATGATGAAAGATATTGACATTGCTTTACTGCCTGTTAGCGACGACGGTCATATTCTTACACCTCGTTGGGGAAAAAGAATTGCCGAAAAACTAAACGCAAAAGTTGTAATTCCTCACCACTATTATATTGAAGGTTTGAACCTTGAAAATGCCGGATGGGAATTACCCGCAGTTCAATTCACAAGAATGATGGACCACACTTTCCTTGATAAAGATACAATCAGTTTGAGTCCCGAAAAGATTAAAGATTACAAACAACACGTAATGTATTTTGGCGAGCATACGGTAACTAATATTTTTAAATGGTCACCGCCTACTTACGAGGTAGAGAATGTTCCGCTTCCCGACCCCGTAAAAGCATGGGAAAGATTTAAACCTAAAAATGGCGATAAATATTAAAATAATTTGAATAAAAGGAGAATAAAATGGAACATGAAAAACATCCGGCCCCGGTAGTCGGCAGCACAAAAAAACCGGAACGAGGACCAATGCCGAGAATAGTACAAGTCGGCGATGTTGCTTATGCACAAAACAAAAATAACACACGTATAATAGCGGCTCATTATTACGGCGGTTTAAGAGAGAGTACGGACGAAGTGGCAATTACTTATTACGGAATGTCCGCTTTTAAAATCACAACTCCAAAAGGATTGGAGTTATTTATCGATCCGTGGAAAAATCCTTGCGACCCTTCATGGGGAGGCATTTGGTACAAAATGAGAATGCCGATGACCCATTGCGACATCGGATTTGTAACCCATAGTCATTTCGACCATAATGCTTACGAAATGCTTGATGCAGGTATGATCATCAGAGGTCTGGCAGGAACCTACAGCTTTGCCGATGTAAAGATTACCGGGCTGGCAGACAAACATATTGTTGAAACACAAAGCCCTGTTTACACAAAAGAGGTTTTGGATGTGCTTTATCCTTTCCCCAATGTTGATAAGGAAGATATTGACAATACCATTTATCTTATCGAAACCGGCGGCTTACGCATTGTTCACTGGGGCGATAATCGTCAAAATCCACCTCAAGATATTTGGGATAAATTACAAGATATTGATATTGTAATTCTTCCTGTTACAGATGACGGACGTACTTTAACACCCGAATGGGCTGATAAAATTGCCAAGAAAATGAATGCAAAAGTCATTATTCCAAGTCATTATTATTTTGAAGGAATTAATATTCCCGGAGCCGGATGGGATAAAACAGCGATTGAATATACAAAATCGCACGACCACACATTGCTCGATACGCATACAATAAATCTCAGTCCCGAAAAAGTAAAAGACTACAACATGCACGTAATCTATTTCGGTGAAAATGTTCCTTTCGAACTTGAGAAAGTTGAATTATCTGAAAGCAATGACGTGCCGGATTTACCTGAAGTTGAACCGGTTTGGGAAAAGTACGATTAAAGTAAAAAACATTAAAGTGAATAATAAATTTAAAGGAAAATAAAATGACTGATATGACAAAATTACCAAACCCCGATACATGGTTGGTACCCGTGATAGGAGATAACACCTTTTATCAAGGTGTAAAAAACGACAGATTAATTGCTGCACAGAAAAACGGCGGTATAACAAAAGATACCGGCAAAGTGACCATAAGTTATTACGGAATGATTGCTTATAAAGTGACGACTCCGCAAGGATTGGAAATTTTGATAGACCCTTTCAGAAATGCACCTGATCTGGATTTAGGTGGTATCTGGTTCCTTTCGCAATTTCCTGAAATTAATGCCGATATAGTTGTTTCAACACATGCACATGGCGATCACGATGGAATGATGCGTGTAAAAGCTCCTATGATGCTTGACCGACTTGCCGGCACAGTTGAAATTGGCGATGCAAAAATTACAGGCTTCCCCGATAAACACGTCAGCAATCCGCAAAACGAAATTTACGACGGAATAATTCTCGAAAAAGCTTTCGGTAAGCACAATTACCCTCCAGGAGAAAATATGGAGTGGGACAACTCGATGATCTTAATTGAAACAGGAGGAATGCGTATTCTTCACTGGGGCGATAACCGTCAGAATCCGCCACAGGAAATGTTCGACCAGATTGGCGATATTGATATTTACATCTCGGCAATCAGCGATGACGGACATATCACAACACCAAGATGGGGTACAAAAATTGGAAAAGAAAAACTTCATGCAAAGGCAGTATTCCCCGGACATTATAATGTTGAAGGAATTAATCACCCGTATGCTTCAGGTATTATTGACGCTGCACAGTTTACAAGAATGCATGACCATACTTTTATTAAAGACCGTTCCATATCCTTCACAAAAGAAGAGCTGGATAAACTCAATTTCCATGTATTCTACTTTGGTGAAAATGTAGATTGGGATGTGCTTAAATGGCCTCACAAATTCCCGTACAATTATCCTGTTCAACCGCTTGATAAATGGCCCGGCGATCACAGAGAATGGGAACAATACAAACCGAAAAACGGCGACAAATATTAAAAACAAGCTAATCATTAACAGACTTTCCCTGTGGAATTATTTCATAGGGAAAGTTTTAATTATAAGGATACTAAAATGAAAAAAATATTTACGTTACAATTATTCTTCTTCTTTGTCGTTCTTTTACTTTCAACCGTAACTGCGCAAGAAAAGAAATGGGAAGAGCTAACAGATTTTCAAAAACGGCTTAAACCCGATAGATTACAAATGATGGAAGCGGATTACTCAGGTACTACTATTCCAGCTGATCCTCAATATTTAGCTGATAGATTGACAATAATTAATCATGTTACTGCATATTCTTTTTTAATTGATGAAGGACGATGGGAACAATGGTTTGCACTTTTTTCTGATGATCTTTTATTTGAAACAACAACGCCTTGTTTCGGAACAATCAGAACGAAGGGAAAAGAGGCATTCCGCAAATTTAATGATGTGCGGTTTAGAGGTCCCGGAAGCGAAAAGAACAGAGTGGCTCACCGTCATACTATGGGAAATATTCACGTTGCAAGTCAAACGGCAACAACAGCAGAAGTAAGAACTTACATGCTTATTTCCAACGCTTTCCCAGACGGAAAATTTGTTGTATTTACAAGTGGCACTTACAATGCAACTCTGGAAAAACGAGACGGCAAATGGACTATCACCCGCTGGTATATTGAAGTTGATGCACCCGCACCGAAATCTGAAATTCCGGATATAGACGGGCTTGAATTTATTCCTGATAATAGAGAAGAATGCAATAAACTTTAATTAACTCAAAAAATTAGGATTGTAATTATGAAAAAGAAAACGACTAAAAATATGGAAAGGCGAGATTTCTTTAAAACCTCTGCCCTTGCTGCTGCCGGATTGGCAATGATGCCCGGTATAACAACATCAGCTAAGACTGAGGTTACGGGAAAAAGCGGTAAAAAATTCAAAGTGATTGATTATCGTTGCCGTCCTCCGCTAAAACAATTCGGCGGACTTTATAAAATGCGTCTTGGATATATTGCTCAGCGACCCAACGTTCTTGGTAATCCCGCAACACATGGTAAAGTTCCGGAAGCTGTAAAGCTATTCGGCAAAGGTGATATTGCCGGCGCATTAAAAATGTGGTGGAAAGAAATTGACGATACCGGTATTGAAGCTGTTTGTGTTGCCGGTCGTTTTATGCTTGGGCAACCGGAGATGAGTATGGGTACAAAAGAGCTTTTGGATTATGAAAAAAAATATCCGGGACGTCTGTACGGAATTGCTCCAATCAATATAGATCAACCGACACAAAAAGCAGCAGCGCAACTTGAAAAAGATTTGGCAGCCGGAATCCGCGGGGCTACTATTGAACCGGGTTACCGTACTGTCGGAGGTCCTACCACTATTGACGATATTCAATTTTATCCGCTTTATGAAATATTACAGGACAAAGGAATTCTGCTACAAGTACAAACAGGTGCTTTTGCAGATCCGAACAATTTCGATTTACCAAACCAGATTTGGCGTATGGATAGTGTAATGAAACAATTTCCAAAATTAAGATTAGTGCTCGGGCATGGCGGCTATCCCCGTATTACCGAAGCTTTGGCTTTAGCATTAAAATGGCCTAGTGTAACAATAAGCTCTGATGTTTATACGTTTTGGCCGGGCGGTCAGTTGTATCAGCAAAATATTGAAATGCTGCAAGATCAATTTGTTTACGGTTCTGCTTATCCGTTCGCTAATTTCGATACTACTTTAGAACAAACTCTTGCATTGCCTTTGAGCGATAAAGTGTTTGAAAAATATTTATACAAAAATGCAAGAAGACTTTTAAACTTAGATTAATACTTTATAAAAGGATGGAATAAAAAAAATGGTGAAAAACTTTTTATCTGTTGTTATTACAATACTCTTACTTAATTCAATTTTGTTCGCCCAACAAACAAATCCTATAAACAGTAACTATTTAATCGAGCACGGAGTTTCGCCGCGTATTTTGGATGCTGCAGCAAGTCCGTTTATGCAAGATGGTAGTTTCTCGGAAAATTTAATTATTGACATTACTTCCTCAGGGCAAAGCAAAAAATATCAGTTAGAGTTAATCTACGACCCGAATTATGAAGAGGGAATGGATATAAGATTAATTAATAAGTCCGGCAAACTGGAAAAAGATGAAATAAAAAAGATTTCCAAATTTATCGAAAAGAGTCATTACTTCAGTCGAATGTCTCGCAACTACTTATACGATGAGTCAACTCTTAAACATATAAAAACCAATGGAGATACTGTTGCATTCGAATTCTTTTACCAAAAGAAAGATATAGACCCTTATCTTAAATCAATAAAAAAACTTAAAGGATATGTCTATTTTGTTAAAGGAACTCTTGATAAAGTTGTGCTTGAAAATACCAAACCTCTTTCCGGTGATATAACTAAATATCAAAAAGTTGTTCGCTACGCAAAGCCGAATATCGGAGGATATATAATAGATTCCTACAAAGAAAAACTTGTTACGGAAGATGGAACAATAGTTGAAATATCTTCATCAACTTTCAATTATTCGGATGCAGAAGGAAAATCACTGGCATGGGAAAACAAACCGGAACACAAAACGGAAATTGCCGGAGATACAATCATTGTAAACTTAGGTGGAACTCTTCCGTTTCTTGGTAAGGAGGCAACAAAATTAGGGTATCAATTACCGCGCCCAGTTGGCGTTGATGTTTTTACACATCTTCAATCGCAGTACATGGAATTTACCGGCTTAGCAGTAGGAGTGGACAAAACCGATTTAACGGATTTACAGAATTTATTTATTCTTAACGAATCTGATGTAACGTTAGTTTCCACAATAACAATGGCAAAGGCTGACGTATGGCTTTTTCCGTTCTTAAATTTAATGGCGATAGTAGGTGCGGGGAATAACAAACTGGAAGGGGACTTGGTAATAAATAATGAGTTAAGAGACTTTTTTGAAAAATTACCAGGCTGGATAATTGATGTACCTAACATTCCGAAATCAATTCCCATAAACACAAACATAACTTCCGAAATATACGGTGGTGGTGCTACGCTTGCCGGTGGAATAGGAAATTTTAATTTATCAATTAATTATCAACTTATGTTTACACGCATAGTTGAGGCTAACACTACAAATATGGTTAATATCATTACACCGTTGTTCGGTTACATGTCTCCATTTGGTGTTAATTTTATGCTTGGCGGGCAAGGTCAATTCTATAACACCAAAGTTAGCGGTTATATAGAATTTGACGACAAGGACGGAAATCATCATAAATTAAATTACAAAGTCGATTTTGAACCTGTTCAATGGAATGTAATGTTTGGTATTTACAAAGTATTTAGCAAGCATTGGGAAATATCGTTACAAACAGGTTTTGGAGATCGTACTTCTATTACAGCAATATTTGGCTATAGATTTTAAAATTAGTTTGGAGAAAGTAATGAAAGCATATAGATTATTTGAATGGAAACAACCGGCTAAACTTGTTGATATCCCTATTCCCGAACCGGAAGCCGGACAAGTTCGGTTAAAAGTTGCAGGCAATGGAATTTGCCAATCCGATTTGCATTTAATGTACGAATGGGAAGCAAGTCCTCCGCATATAAAAATAGAATTACCAATGACAATAGGACACGAAGTAGGCGGATATGTTGATAAACTTGGCCAAGGTGTAAGCGGCTTTGAAATAGGCCAGCCTGCTGTTGTAACAATTGCCGGTTGTGGTCATTGTTATTACTGCGCTCAAGGATGGAATCAATATTGCCTAAATAAAGGAAAGCAAGTAGGCATGGGGCTTGACGGCGGTCTTGCTGAATATGTTAACGCTCCTGCCGGCGCTGTTGTTCCGGTAAATTCGATGAATCCTGCTGATGCAGCACCTCTTACGGATGCTGGGTTAAGTTCTTATCATGCCGTTAAACGAATAAGCAATTTGCTTAACGGCGGTACAACCGTTGCCGTTATTGGCGTTGGCGGATTAGGACACATGGCTGTTCAGGAAATTAAAGCTATTTCACCTGCACGCATTATTGCTTACGATTTAAGTGATGCATCGCTTGAACTTGCAAAGGAATTAGGTGCCGACGTATGCTTAAAATCATCGGATGAAAATGTTGAAAAAATGAGTGTTGACGCTGTTCTCGATTTTGTTGGCGCTGCAGCAACACTTAAAATGGCCGCAAAAATGATTCGTCCGCTTGGGCATATTGTTATGGTGGGAAGAGGTCCCGGAATTTTTGAATATAATCACAAAGCTTTACCGTATGGTGCAACTCTTAGCACAACATTCGGAGGAAGCAAAGCAGAACTTATTGAATTAATCGGATTAACAGAATCGGGATTAATAAAACCTCATACAACCAAATTTAAATTAGATGACGTTGATGAAGCATATAAAAAACTTGTGGATGGAAAAATTCAAGGCAGGGGAGTAGTTATTCCGTAAAACTTACGGTATTAATTTTATAATTAAATAGATACTGAACTACATGATTCTAAGTTTGTGCATTTGTTGCTTTGCAAATTATGTTATTGGGTGTAAAATTTTGTTTATTCTCAGTATTATTATTAACTTATCGTGACAAATATGATAGAAGGTATTAATTCTTTTTGTGAAAATTACCTGGGAAGTAAATGAAAAAACATCTTATGGTTTTATCTTTTTTTTTTATTTCAACCGTAATGCAAGGGCAAGTATTAATTTCTCTTATTTTTGGTGAAGCCCTGAATAGCGGTAAAATAGAATTTGGACTCGAAGGTGGCTATAATTGGTCAAAGATTACAAAGCTGGATTCCAAAAACTACTTAGGAAGTTATAATTTAGGGTTTTACTTCGATATTAGACTAAATTCTCCGTGGTATATTTATACGGGAGTTTTGGTTAAATCCAATTTAGGTACAGATAAGCTATCGAAAAATGACCTTGAATTACTTAAGGTTAAAAATTATAAAGACGTTGGCGACTATAGTCAGGTTACTAAAACCTTCCAAGTTCCGGCTCTTATTAAATACCGATTTGAAAACAATTTTTTTCTACTTGCAGGTTTTCAATTCGGTTTAATGTATAACGCATGGCTTGAATATAACCACGAAGAAGACGGAGTGGAAACAAGGACCAAACAAGATAACAAAGATGATTTAAGAAGAATTGATGCCGGCGCAATGGTTGGCCTTGGTTATAAATTGAAACGCAAGGATGACCATGGCATATCTTTTTCTTTTAGATACTATTATGGTTTTGTGGATGTTTATAAAATTATCTCGGGTCAAAAATATACTTCTATGTTTTTAGAAATGACTTTACCAATTGGTGCTGACTAAAATTAAAAAGCAAAAAACCGGTGAAGCTATTATTTAATAATTAACTTTATTATTAATCCACAATTTAAGTTGTGGGTAAGCAAAAACTTATAAAAATATAAAGGTTTAATTAAACCTTTAGTTCTTGATTAGTATTAAGCTAATAATAAAAATAAAATAGTTTATTCGAATGATCGTAGTTAAAAACTTATTATATAATACTATTTTATTTATTATGGTTTTTGCTCTAACGTTGCAAAATTATGTAGCACAAGAAAATAAAAATAATAACACTCAAAGTCGGTTCATTGATACACTTGACAATAAATTTGATGTTAGTGAGTTTTTAAAAACAAAATACGGTTTTGTTATATTACCTACTGTAATAACAGAACCTGCAATTGGATATGGTGGGGGTGCGGGATTAATATTTGTTCATCGCGACCCAGAAGAAATAGCACAAGGAAAAGGAAATTATCCAAGTATTTCGGCTGTTGGTGGATTTTATACGTCAACTAATTCTTGGGCAATTGGTGGTGGACATTTTGGTGTTTGGAAAAACGGAGCAATTCGTTACCGTGGTGCGGCTGGGTTTGTTTCGGCAAATTTATTGTATTACCGTGAGCCTATTTTTCAGAATGGTGTTGAAAAATTGGATTTTAATATTAAAGCATATGGAATAATCCAAGAAATAATTTTTCGGTTATGGAATACTAGTTTTTTTGCCGGTGCAAGTTATGGTTTCGGTCATACGGAAGTTTTGTTTAATATTCCAACGGAAATTCCTGATGAAATAAGCAGGAGCGAATTGAGTACAAATATTGGTGGATTAGGAACAGTGTTAAATTATGATAGTCGTGATAATTTATTTACTCCGAACAATGGTATATATGCAGGTGTTAATTATATTTATTATGATAAGTTTCTTGGGAGCGATAGAAAATTTCAACGGCTTTTTACACATATACTCGGTTATACAAAAATAATTAAGAATTTTTACGGAGCTTTACGATTAGATTATCAGAACAGTTTTGAAGATACCCCGTTTTATCTTCGTCCGTTTATATCGTTGCGTGGTATTCCCGCAATGAGGTATCAAGGAAAATCGACTTACTTAGCAGAAATTGAAATGCGTTGGGATTTTCTTAACAGATGGAGCTTAGTGGGATTTACTGGATATGGTGAAGCAATTCCCGTAAATAATAAATTGTTTGATAAACAATCCGCTTATAATTTTGGCGCTGGTTTTCGCTATTTAATAGCCCGTTTATACGGAATGAGAATGGGAATAGATATTGCTCGAGGACCAGAGGATTGGGCTTTTTATATTCAATTTGGAAGTTCGTGGTTTAGATATTAATTAAATATATTTATTCGTTAAAACAAAATATGGGACCAAAATGAAAAAAACTATACTGATTATTTTTATCATGGTATTTACAATTACAAGTTATGCACAAAGTGGAATACAACTTCTGAAATCCGACACTACTACTGTAAAAAAGGTTTATCCGTATGTTTTACCTTTTTGGGGTCAAGCGGTTACGGATAGAAATATTGATCTGCAACTCCCCTTTGGGTTAAATGTAAATTATGTTTATAATCAAATGAATTTGGAGCTAACATATTTTAGTTTGAATTTTTATAACGGGCAAAATTTAGATGAAATAATTAATCCCGAAACATTAAACTTTACAAAAACAATAGCAACCGCTCAGGGAGTAAATTTAAGAGCCGATGCATGGATTCTCCCCTTTTTGAATTTATATGGAATATATTCAAGAGGTCGCGGTTCAACGGAAGTAGCTTTTCAGCCACAAAAAGTAGAAAATGACTTGGGCCCAAATGGAAATTTAATGGAGATTACCACTTTGGAAAAACCTATAGATGTTGATCCTGTTTATTTTACTTCAAATACCCTTGGAATTGGAGCCACGGCAGTTTACGGGTGGGATGATTATTTTATTAGTTTAGATGGAAATTTGACATGGTCAACATCCGATTTATTAGAAGAAACAATTGTCTTTTTTGTTGGTTCTGCTCGTGTTGGTCGTAGGATTACCTTTAGAAATGGTATGAAACTAGCAGTATATATTGGTGCTATGTACCGTAATTTTGTAAATAGAGAGAATAATACCGGTTCATTAGCCGCACCTGAATTAGACGAAGCAATGATAAAGGCTGTAGATGGCTTTTTAACAATAAATCAAAGACAAATAGATTTTTGGGAAAGTATGCCTGATGGAACACCTGGTAAAGATGAAAAATTGGCAGAGTTAAATGCAAGAAACGATAAACTTGAAAGTGCAAAAGATAGAATAAAAAATTCCAATGCAATAAACTATTCTATTAGAAAAGAAATTATTAACTGTTGGAGTACTCAAGTAGGATTTAATTTTGAGTTTTCAGAACATTGGATGTACAGAGGAGAGTTAGGATATAGAGAAGGACAAAAGTTTTTTATGACGGGGTTGCAATATAGATTTGGTTTTTAATCCAATAAATAATATGTTCATATGACATCGCGTTCTCTAAAAGGCAATACTATTTTTTATAGAAAAATAGGATAAAGAAATGAATAGAATAGTCAAATATTTTATACATCCTATAATAACTGTTTTATTAAGACCAATATTAAATTTAAAAACAGAAGATAATACAAGTATACAAGATAATTTCAAACCGCATAAATTTAATCTCTTTGGACATTTTCCCTTTTATAAATTAGCTGTTTTAAGCGGATAAAATCTAATGCGTAGATATTACAAAATAAGAAATAAAAACAAAATTCATATAACTGCCCAAATTGAGCACAAAGCTTTCTTATAGTGGGTAATTGGTGTTGTAGTCTTTTTAGGAGCTGGCAATGTTAATGATACACTTTCTGAATTATACCCTAAACGAATAAAATTCTCGTATAGGTTTTATTTAAGATATCAATTTGATGAAAAGGAAAAATAAATTTACGTGCTGATTTTGGATTTGAGAAAGGAACATCATGGTTTTATTTTGAAATAGAAGAAGCTTTTAATTAAACCATTTTTTATAAAAAGAAAAGAGACAGTAGATAATGAAAAACTCAAAAATATTTGCCTTAAGATTAACAATTATCTTAGGTTTAATAATTATCGTTTTTTCCGGTTGTTCGGGAACCGGAGTATTACTAAAAGTTCCTCCATTTAAAGATACAATTCCGGAAATAACAACGGGGTTTTACGGTGTTCACAAAATAGTTAATGGAATCGCTCAAAAACAAGAAGGAACTGATTTTTTAGGAAAATTTGTATATCTATATAAAGATGATACTTTTAACGGCAATTATTTTAGCGGTATTAATGGTTCATTTTTGCCAAATAGATATATTAAAACAAAATGGGAAAATTCTCATCCAGTATATTATTGGATTGATGGTAATGATGAAGATACTACAGGAAGCATAGAATTTAAAACAATCTCCGAAAATAAACTTACCGCTATATTTACAACCGATAAAAACAGAAATGAGGAAGTTGAACTTAGATTCTATAAACACCAATTATGGAGTGATCAAGTAAAAACAATTCCAATAGCACATAGAGGTCTTTGTTATCAGCCTCCTTTTAATTATGACGGGATATATCCTGCCAACACTGTTCCTGGATTTGAAGCAGCTCTCCGTTCTGGTTATGCCGGATTCGAACTCGATGTACGTATCACAAAGGATAATCGATTTGTTGTGAGTCACGATGAAAACTTGCATACGGCTACTACTATTAGGGGAAAGGTTAGTGATAAAAACTTATCCGAAATTGAAAACGCTCTTGTCATTAAAAGCGCGGCTATACCGGAGAACGGATCAACTGCTACAGAAGCTTTTATTGCCGCACCTATTGTTTCATTAAAAAAAGTATTAGACCTTTTTATAAATGACCCAAGATTAAAAACAATAGTTGTGGATATAAAACCGGATACAGACGAACGAATTTCCACTGCAGCCGCATATGATTTCAAAGATTTTACAGAATCCCAACAGAAAAAAATATTATTCCTCACAAGAGAAAAAAATTCTGCTAAACTTCTTAGAGAGATATGCCCATATTCAGATATTGCGCTTGAAGGTTCAATTGGACCTGAACCTGTTGAGGAATTAGAAAAATATTATCCTGAAGCAGTTGGATTACCCCGAGGAGCTCACAATGCAATTTCTTTCGGTTCAAATATTTTGCTTGCATTCAAATCAGTTGAAACGAGTACTGAAATGATAAGTAAAGCTTTCGAACTTTCTGAAAAATATAATTATAAACTTTGTATGTGGACATTCTCAAAAGAATGGCGCTTGAATTATTTGCGGGAACATGAATTCTTCTCTGACTTCATTCTTTTAGATATTCCATATTATAAATGGGCGTTACAACAAATGCGCTATATTAAAAATAAGGATGTTAAAATTGATAGCACAACCTATATAGCTGAAGAAAAATATAAAAACCCAATTTATAAAAGGGTCTTTAACAAATATGTTAATAACTTCTGGTTTCAATCTAAAACATTAGTTGATCTTACTTATGGTTTTGGAAAACCTAACCAATATAATTTTAATAGCGGTTTTGCCCAAGTAGGCAATTTGGAATTAAAGCTTGGAAGAAGCGAGTTGGATGTTTTTTCAAAAACTAATGTAGAACTAAACGAAAATTATCTTTTCTTCTCAATGATTAATTCCGATTTTGCACTTAGCTCCGCTGCGGAAGATGAAATAACAACGGATGCATATCGTTTCGGTATTGGCAAAACCGATGGCTTTGGTTATTATAGTTCTTCGGTTTCATTTATACCATATGTATCTCAATCATTTACATGGACTATGCTTAACGGTTACAGCGATTCACTCAAGTATAGGAATAATTATAATGATTCCGATATATTAAATCGTTACGAGGGAAGCTTTAGATTTGGAGATCGTGCCTTATATGGATTTAAGTTTGGCATCTTATCATCAGTACAAATAAATTTGAATTATGAAACTGCTATTGTTTTTCCACGACACTTGTTTTTAAAATGGGCAGGTAGTTTTATTATTATGCAAGCTGGGTACAGTGCCTTATCCTATGGTGCCGGCAAGTGGGTTGATGACAAACCTATTCTTGGCCCAATTGTAAATACTTTAGCTCGTGCAGGCTATTTGTATGTGTTTTACTTGCTTAGAAAAAAAGATATGAATTGGCCATTTACTACTGAGGCTCCACTTAGATATGAAGTTTTTAATTTTGGCGTTAGCTTAAGACTATAATATCTTAACCATATTAGTATTTTATTATTATTTTAGAATTTATAAATAATTAAGGCACTTCATATGTCAGAAGAAAACATAAAAACCGAGAATCAATCGGAGGCAGAACAACCTAAATCTTCTACCAATCAAAAATCCGATCCGGTAAGCAGAATTACAAAAATTGTGTTAATTGTTTGCGTTATTATTTTTATATGGTATATATTTGCTGAAAGATATGCACCTTACACAGATCAAGCAAGGACAAAAACCTTAGTAATACCAATAATACCAAGGGTTTCCGGATATTTAACAAAAATCAACGTTGGAATGCAGAGTGTTGTTAAAGCTAATGAGTTATTATTCCAAATAGATAAAACTCCTTATGAACTAGCGGTTAAAAGAGCTAAAGCTTCTCTCGATAATGTGTCACAGCAAGTAGGTGCATTAACGGCAACTGTTAAGTCCGCCGCAGGTAGGCTTGGCGTTGCCAAAGCACAGCTTGACCGTGCTCAACGCAATTACAATAGGACGCAAAAAGTGTTGAAGAAAAATCCTGGAGCATTATCACAAGCAGACCTTGATCAAACTGAAACAGCGCTTGCACAAGCCGTTGAAAGAGTCGCCTCGTCAGAAGCCGATCTTGAGAAAGCCAAACAACAATTAGGTACAAGCGGAAACGAAAACGCTCAACTAAGAGAAGCCATTGTTGCCTTAGAACAAGCAGAATATGATCTGGAAAACACATCTATCTACGCGCCTTCGGATGGGGTAATTGAAAGCTTTAATTTATATGCCGGCTATTATGCAACTGCAGGTAAACCTCTAGTTACATTTTTACCCAACGACATTGTTTGGATAGAAGCTGATTATAGAGAGAACAGTCTTGCAAATATTAAGAAAGAAGATGAAGTTGAGTTTTCTTTGGATGTATTACCCGGTCATATTTTTACTGGAGTAGTAAGAAGTGTTGGCTATGGCGTTAGCTATGGAGAAAGTAACGACAAAGGAAAACTCCCTAAAATTTCAAGTTCAAATAGTTGGCTACGAGATCCTCAAAGATTTCCCGTTGTAATAGAAATAACAGATCGAAACGCTATCGGAACAATTCGTTCAGGTGGTCAAGTTGATGTTATTGTTTATACAAGCGGCAATTTTATTCTCAATACAATTGGTTGGTTACAAATCAGAATTAGCAGTTGGTTATCTTATGTTAGATAATATTTTAAGAAAATATTTTGTTTATTTTACTTTTGCAGATATTCGTGTTCTTCGATATGCTTTTGGGGCAACTTTGGCAATGGCAATTGCCATGGGCATTAACTGGCCTTTATCATATTTAACTCCACTGCTCGTATTAAGTTTTTTATCTGCTCCCGGTAGAGCGCCAACATTTAAAACCGGATTCGATTTTGTCGTTATTATTGCAATAGCTAGTTTTGCTGCTCTATTTATAGGAAATATGTTTATATCATTTCGAATAGTTTTTATTCTTCTTATTGGACTTCTGCTTTTTAGACTCTACTATGCGAAAGGCGGTAAAGTACCCAAAATGCTGATTCTTTGGCTAATGATTACTTTATTGATAATCCCTTTAGCTGTAATGATAGCCCCTCCCGTTGCGAATATTATTCCCTTTAGCTTGATTTCCTGTGGTGCAATGGCCCTAATTGTTACATGGATTTCATATACTGTTTTCCCTGACAGTCTTACCAATAAACCAATTGTAGTTGCTCAAATGCCCAAACAACCAACAAAAGAAGAACGCTATAACAATGCTGTTAATAGTACTATTGTGGTATTTCCAATTCTTCTTTTGTTTTATTTTTTCGAATTATCCGGAGGACTACTAATTTTAATTTATATAGCTTTGCTTTCTATGCAACCACAATTTGCAAAAGATTTTAAAAGCGGAACAGCTCTTATAATTGGTAATGCTATAGGGGGAGTTGTTGCAATAATTGTTTATGAAATCTTTACAATAGTCCCGGAATATTTATTTATGCTGTTAACCACATTATTTTTTGGATTGTTCTTCGGACATAAATTATTTTCAGACAATCCTAAAGGTCCCTTATTTGGAATGGCTTATTCAACATTATTGCTTATCATCGGCTCTGTAACTGGTATTACAAGTTTATTTGGCGATGGGGAAGCTGGATCTGCGGTTTACGTACGTATATTAGAAATTATGGCAGCTGTTATTTACCTCGTTGTTGCATTTGGATTGTTAGAGTATTTTAAAAAATTGAACCAACAAAAGAAGTTATTAAAGATGAAAAAGAAAGTAATACTTACTGCTTTATTAGCTTTGGCTTTAGGCGGTTGCACTATGGGACCGGATTTTACTCGTCCCACAATTACTGAAACAGAAGCCGAGTTAACTTATAACCACGATTTCCCAACAGGTGAAACAATTGCCGATCTTCCTTGGTGGGAAATGTTTGGAGATACAGTACTTCAAAATTTAATAACCGAAGCACTTGTTAACAACAGAGATCTAAAAGCTTCAATGGCGAGAATAGCCGAAGCAAGGGCAACGCTTGGTATTGTACGTGCCGACCTTTATCCCCGTGTTGATTATTCTGCTGCCGGTTCATATGATGGTACATTTGGTAAGGATAAAAATTCTGCCGGAAGCGGAACTGCTGCGTTGGATGTTTCTTATCAAGTTGATATATGGGGCAGGATACGCAGATCGAATGAAGCAGCACTACAAGAATTTTTAGCAACAGAAGAAGCGTACCGCGGAATTACAATAGCATTAGTCTCTGAAGTAGCAAGCGCTTATCTGTTACTTCGGGATATTGATAACAGATTACTTGTTTCGGAATATACTGCCGAAGCGAGAAGAAAAAGCCTTGAAGTAATTAAAGCAAGGTTTGATGCGGGAATAGTCTCTGAGGTTGACGTTAATCAATCAGAAATTCAACTTGCTGATGCTGAAGCAGCGGTTAAAAATTATGAGAGATTAAGAGCACAAACGGAAAATGCAATAAGCATGTTACTTAGTAAACCGCCTATGACAATTGAGAGAGGATTGACTTTACAAGAGCAATTATTTCCTCCAGAAATACCGGTCGGGCTACCTTCAACACTTTTAAACAGAAGACCCGACTTACTTCAGGCTGAAAGAAATCTCCATGCACAAACAGCACGCATCGGTGTTGCTGAAGCATTAAAATATCCACAACTTAATTTATCAGCAAATCTTGGAGCCCAGTTTACTAGCTTAACAACCGGGTTTGCCGGATTAGGTGCACAGTTGTTTGGTCCTTTATATAACGCCGGCGCAAATCAACGTCGTGTTGATGTTGAAATTGCACGCACCGAACAGTTATTAAATAAATATGAGCAAACATTTTACACTGCATTAAGAGAAGTTGAAGATGCAATGATTGCTGTTAAAACTTATGAGAAAGAATTTCAAATCAGAAAAGGACAAGTAGAGTCGGCACAAAGCGCAGCTGATTTATCTTGGGTTAGATATGATGGTGGAATGACAAGCTATCTCGAAGTGTTAGATTTACAAAGATCACTATTTACAGCACAATTAAAAGCTTCCGAAGCTCTTCAAATGCAGCTGTCTTCAATTATAAACTTATATAAAGCCCTTGGTGGTGGCTGGGTTCCGGAACAGGATTCGATTAATGGGTTAGGACAAAGGCTCTCAGGAATTAATAATAATTAAATGAACTTACTAATAAATATATAGGAGTTAATTATGGATAATAATAATCATGTTGATAATGAGGCATATTATAATAAGGTAGTTAATGCTTCTCTTAGAATAGGATTTATTGCTTTACTTCTTCTTTTGTCGTATATAATACTGAAACCATTTATAATGTTAGTTGTATGGAGTATTATTATAGCAATAGGTATTTATCCTCTTTTTCTTAAGTTATCCAAAGCTTTGGGAGATAAGAAGAAACTTGCCTCAACTATAATTGTTTTAATAGCACTTATTCTTATAATAGTTCCTTCGGTTCTAATGCTTAGTTCCACTGTAGAAAGTGTACAAAACTTAAAAGAAAATTTTGAGGCAGGCACACTTGCAGTTCCACCGCCATCAGAAGATGTTGCTGAATGGCCTGTAATTGGTGAACCTGTTTATGATATTTGGAGTAAAGCATCAACTGATCTTGAAACTACTCTCACTGATTACAGTCCTCAAATAAAAGGATATATTCTGAAACTTTTGGATTCTATTGCTGGCCTTGGGGGTACAGTTTTCCTTTTTATTATCTCAATAATAATAGCCGGAGTTTTATTATTGCAGGCTGATGCTGCCGAAAAAGTAACAGAAAACGTTTTAAGGCTATTAATTGGTAAAGATGCAAAGGAGATTACTAATCTTGCAAATTTAACAGTACGTAGTGTTGTACAAGGAATTCTTGGAATTGCAATTATTCAATCTGTTGCAGCAGGTATTTTAATGCTGGCGTTTGGTATTCCCGCAGCGGGTTTGTGGGCATTGATTGTTATGTTCCTTGCCATTGTTCAATTACCACCTACTATAATCCTTCTTCCCATTGCCATATATGGGTTTAGCATTATGGATACAACAACGGCTATAATATTTTTAATACTCGCTATGATTGTTAGTGTTGCCGATACGTTTTTGAAACCTATTTTACTTGGTCGTGGCGTCGATATACCAATGTTGGTTGTGTTGTTGGGAGCAATAGGTGGAATGATTGCCTTCGGAATACTTGGTTTATTTGTTGGTGCCGTTGTCCTTGCTATTGCTTACAAAATGTTTCAAGCACTGGTTGATAAAAATGTTTGGATTAAATAGTAAAAATTATAATGGATAATTTATTTATTATCTGCTCATAATAAATTAAAAATAAAAGGGACACCCTTTCAGGTGTCCCTTTTTGTCAGAGTACGTAATAATTAGTATGAATACTAATTAAACTTTTAAACGTCGAAGTACATTCCATATTCAAACGGATGAGGCTGTAATGCCAATGGTCTGATCTCTTTATCAAATTTGTAATCAATCCATGTTTTGATTACATCTTCTGTAAACACGTCACCCTTAAGTAGAAATTCATGATCATTCTCTAAGGCTTTCAATGACTCTGATAATGTTTCCGGAGTAGAAGGTACAAACGCCAACTCTTCCGGAGCCATATCGTAAATATCTTTATCAAGCGGATCGCCCGGATCAATTCTGTTTATGATTCCATCTATACCTGCCATCATAAGCGCTGAAAATGCGAGGTATGGATTAGCTGCCGGATCAGGGCATCTGAATTCAACTCGCTTTGCTTTCGGGCTGCTGGAATACATCGGAATTCTCACGGCAGCGCTTCTGTTACTCTGCGAGTAAGCAAGTTTAACCGGCGCTTCAAATCCAGGCACTAATCTTTTGTATGAGTTTGTTAACGGATTTGTAAACGCCAACAATGCCGCTGCATGTTTTAATATTCCACCGATGTAATATAAACCTAATTCACTCAAACCGGCATACCCGCCACCGGCAAAAAGTGGTTTGCCCTTTTTCCAAAGACTGGTATTAAGGTGCATTCCGCTCCCGTTATCACCTGCAAGCGGTTTAGGCATATAAGTAGCTGTTTTACCATGTGCTTTTGCTGTATTCTTCACAACATATTTGAACATCAATAATTGATCGGCTGCTTTAATCAACGGTTGGAAACGCATATCAATTTCACACTGACCGCCACTGGCAACTTCGTGATGTTGTGCTTCTACTCGAATATCCATATCAATTAATTTCCTAACCATCTCATTTCTAAGATCGTTAAGAGCATCGGTTGGAGGAACAGGGAAATATCCTTCTTTATATCTTGGTCGATATCCTAAGTTCGGACCGATATCGGAACCGGTGTTCCATCTTCCTTCTTCAGAATCAACATAGTAGTAAGAGCTGTTTGGTGTTGAATCAAAACGAACATCATCGAAAATGAAAAATTCTGCTTCTGGACCAAAGTAAATTGTATCTGCAATTCCTGTTGATTTTAAGTACGCTTCTGCTTTCTGAGCAATACTTCTTGGGCATCTAGAGTATTTTTCTTTTGTTGCCGGTTCGTAAACATCACAGATCAAACTGATTGTAGGCGCTTTAACAAATGGATCGACAAACATTGTGTTGGGGTCAGGAATAATAAGCATATCGCTCTCGTTGATTGCTTTCCATCCCCTGATCGAAGAACCGTCAAAACCAATTCCATCGACAAATGTTTTTGCATCAAATTCACTAATTGGAATTGTTAAGTGCTGCCATTGACCTGGAAAATCCATGAATTTAAAATCAATGAATTCAATCTTATTCTGCTTAACAAAGTTAAGTACCTTTTGGATAGGCGTAGCTGCCTTTGCTTTTGCTTTAGCCATAAATTACTCCTTTGGTTTTAAGTTTATTTTTGTTGTTTCTTTTATTGTCGATAGAACAAACCTTGTGTGGGTTCTCGTAATACCTTTCCATGATTGAATTGTGTTCAGAAGTTTTTCCAATGCTTCGGTATCTTTTGCAACCGCCTTCATTACATGAGAGCCTTCACCGAGGATTGCATAACATTCAAGTATTTCATCAGTGTTTCTTACATTCTCAGCAAATTTTTCAAAATGTTTGGATGAATCAATCACCACAGTGATCAACACCATAATGTCGTAACCAAAAATTTTCTTGTTAAGCTTTGCATAGTACCCGGAGATTACTCCACGCTCTTCAAGTTTTTTTAGTCTTTCACTAAGCGATGGTAATGATAAGCCGACTTCCTCAGCTAAAACATTCCTTTTTGTTCTTCCTTGTTCCTGAAGAATATTGAGTACTTTAATATCAATATTATCTAACATATCTTAATTATTTAGGTATATTATAAATTATGGCTCAAAATATAAGGCTTGTTACAAATTTATGCAAATATATTTTAACTTTTTCTCAAGTTTTTGTTTAGATATTCTAAAAATGTGCTTTAATATTCTTTCTAGATTAGGTTATTATTCCATTTATCGTCTTATTTACAGATGATTAATCGATTTACAATTATCTTTGTATTCGGTATATTATTTTATTCAACAAAAACAGATGGGAGGTATCATGAGAAAAAATGTTGGTTCTATTGATAGATTACTGAGACTTATTCTCGGCGTTGTAATTATTGTTTGGGGTGTATATGATGAAAGCTGGTGGGGATTAGTTGGTTTAGTTCCTCTAATGACCGGGTTTATGAACTGGTGTCCTATTTATATTCCATTTAAAATTTCAACAATAAAACCGGGGGACAATAAAAAGGAGATTTGAACTGGGTTTTAATTATATGTCTGCTGAGCCCCGCTTATAACAAGGCTCAGCAATTATAATTTTCCCTTGTGGGGAAGAAAAGTTTTAATTTGCTAAAACTGCAGTAACTTTTTCAGCCGCTTCTTTAAGGTTTGATGCAACTTCAAAATTCATCTTAGATTTTTCTAACAATACTGCAGCTTCTTCAGCGTTTGTTCCGTCTAGTCTTACAATTATTGGTATATCAACCTTTATTTCGTTAACCGCATCAATCACGCCTTGTGCAACACGGTCACATCTAACAATACCACCGAAAATATTTATCAATATTGCTTTTACTTTCGGGTCGGTAAGAATAATCTTAAATCCGTTTGCAACTGTTTCCTTGTTTGCAGTACCGCCAACATCAAGGAAATTAGCAGGCTCGCCGCCGGCAAGTTTAATGATATCCATTGTAGCCATTGCAAGTCCGGCACCATTAACCATACAACCAACGTTACCGTCAAGTTTAATGTAGTTCAGTTGATATTTAGATGCTTCTATTTCAAGAGGATCTTCTTCGTCCAAATCTCTGTAAGTTAAAATATCTCTATGACGATACATTGCATTATCATCAAAATTCATTTTTGCATCAAGAGCAATAACATCGCCTTCTTTCGTTACAACCAACGGATTGATTTCGGCAATGGTTGCATCCGTTTCGTCAAATGCTTTATAGAGACTCAACAAGAATTTTACCGCATTTTTGAATTGTATTCCTGATAGTCCCAAACCGAAAGCCAATTTACGTGCTTGGTATGCCTGAAGACCAACAGCAGGATTAACGGTTTCTTTCAAAATCTTTTCCGGAGTTTCAGTGGCAACTTTTTCAATTTCCATTCCGCCCTCAGTTGAAACCATAACAACATTACGCGATTGTTGTCTGTCAAGAGTAATTCCAACATAAAGTTCTTTTTGGATATTCATTCCCTGTTCAATCAATAAACGTTTTACAGTTTTGCCTTCCGGTCCGGTTTGGTGTGTAACTAGATTCATTCCTAAAATTTGTTTTGCATATTTGCGAACTTCCGGAATCCCTTTCGCAACTTTTACTCCACCACCTTTACCTCTACCGCCAGCATGTATCTGCGCTTTAACGACTTTTATTTTTCCTTTGATTTCTTTTGCCGCTTGTACAGCGCCGTCAACAGTATAAGCAACGTGTCCCTCAGGTACGGGAACATTGTACTTTCTCAAAATTTCTTTTGCCTGATATTCATGAATTTTCATAATGACCTTTTGTTTTTTATATACTAAACAATTTTTTATTTATTAATATTAAAACTATTCTATTTAACTGAATTTATCAATAAAAGTAATGGTTAAAATTTTATTGTTCCCATTTTATTTTCTAATGGAATCTTTAGTCCATCCTTTTTCTGAATCTTAACGAGCTTAATGTTAAAACCAAAACTCCCATCCCGAAAAGCATAACCATTTGAAACCAAAGTTCGGATATTCCAACTCCTTTTAAAATAACACCTCTTATAATAATCATAAAATATCTTAACGGAATTGCGTATGTAAGCCATTGAATGAATTGCGGCATATTTTCAATCGGGAATGAAAATCCGGAAAGAAATATCATAGGTAAAAGTACAACAAATATTGCAAGCATCATTGCCTGCTGCTGTGTTTTGGAAATTGTAGAGACAAATAAACCGAGTCCTAAAGTAGAAAGGATATAAAGAAAAGTGCCGAAAAATAAAAGAAGAACACTGCCTCTTGGAGCCAAGTCAAATATTAGCGTCATAGCTATTAGTACCACTGTAACAGCTACAAAGCCAAGTATTGCAAAGGGAATCAGTTTTCCTATAATTAACTGTGTTGGTTTTATCGGCGTTACTATTATTTGTTCTAGAGTACCAAGTTCTCTTTCCTTAACTATTGCGAGTGATGTTAAAATTAATGTAATTACCGATAAGAGCAACCCTACAATTCCGGGCACCATATAAACGCGTGTTACCAATTCCGGATTGTACCACGCTCTTATCTCGGTATCGGCAGAGCTGATAGGTGTTTGGAACTTACCGAGCTTTTTCATTTTAATATCAAGTAACTCAACGGAATAATTTGAAATTACTTTTTGAAGATAACCCGCAATTATTGATGCTTTGTTTCCATCGGAACCATCAAAGATTGCTTGAAGTTTTCCGGTTTCATTTCTTTCAATGTTTTTTTCAAAATCACTCGGGACAACTAAACCAAGCCAAGCATCTCCGGATTCGATTGCTCTTTGGAAATCATCATAATTATCAACACATTCAACAAACTCGAAATATCTATTGCCACTGAACTTCTCAAGCAAATCTCTGCTCACCTCTGTTCTGTCTTGATCATAGACAACCGTTGGAACTTTTTCTACATCCATATTGGCAGCATATCCCAGAAAAATTAACTCGATTACAGGAGCCAACAAAACAATTCCGAACATTCTTGGATCACGTTTTAGTTGCAGAAATTCTTTTTTGATAATATTTAATATAGTCCGCATCGGTTACGCTTTTAATATTTTCTTTTTATTTATAATAGTTGCTGCTGCCAAAAACATGAAAGCAAAAATCAACATGTAAAGCCATTGTTCCCAAAATACTGACAGTCCAACACCTTTGATTATAATATCTCTTAGTGCAACAATGAAAAATTTTGCAGGCGTAAGATTTGTTGCAATTTGAATGATTACAGGCATGCTTTCTATTGGGAAAATAAATCCGGATAAAATTGTAGCCGGCAGCATTGATACAAACGTTGCAATGGAAAAAGCAACTTGTTGAGAATCGGATATAACAGAAATAAAAATACCAATCGCGGTTGATGCAACTAGGAAGAGAAGAATGGTAAAGAACAGTAACAAATAACTTCCCTTTACCACAACGCCAAAAAGAACAAATCCGGCAAACAGAATCATTCCGGAAATAAAAAATGAGATTACCACATAGGGAATCAGTTTTCCTATTATCAATTCAATTTCCGTAATAGATGAAACATTGATCTGCTCAATTGTTCCCCGTTCCTTTTCCCGAACTAAAGAAAGCGATACCGTTATGACCACCGTTACAATTAGGATAAGTGCTATCAATCCCGGAATTAAATAAATAGTAGTTTCCAAATTCGGATTAAACCAATATCTCGGTTGTACATCAATTGGTATTACTGCTTTTATTCCACTTCTAGCTGAAGCTTCGTCCAGAAGTTTCGAGTTAAACGCTTGTACAGCTAATATTGAATAGTTTTGAATTATCGTTGCAGTATTTCCGTCAACACCATCGAGTAAAAACTGTAACTTGGCATTTTCCTTATTTGCATAAATATCTTTGGAAAATCCTTTCGGAATTACAAGCACTGCTTTCGCTTCCGCCCTATCTAAAATTTCTTTTGTGCGACTATCGTCATCAAATTGTTCAACAATATTAAAGTAAGACGAACTTGAAATACTTTTAATAAATTCTCGGCTTAGTTCTGTTCTATCGTAATCCAACACGGCAAGTTTAATGTTTTTCACATCGTAGTTAACCGCATAACCGAAAATGATCAGAAGGAAAACAGGAAAAAAGAAAAGCACAAACATCATTCGTTTGTCTCTTGCTAATTGCTTTATCTCTTTTTTCGCTATAGCTCTAATTCGAAACAAGGCTTTTCCTTTTCTCTAACAGATGAATAAACACATCTTCTAATGTCGGAGTAATTTCGCTCATCCTTTTTATTACAATATTGTTTTTCCCTTCCAAAGCTTTATTGATCAGCGCTTTGTAGTCTTCGTTTTTTGTAACACTAACATGAATTGTGTTTCCAAAAATTGATGTGTCGATCACAAATTTTTCTTTGCCGAGTATATCCAATGCTGCTATTACGTTACTGCATTCTATCTCAACTATTTTATGCTTTAGATATTTGCTCTTCAACTCTTTAGACGATCCTTCCGCAATCAGTTCTCCGGAATCGATTAAAATAATGTTGTTACAATACTCTGCTTCTTCCAAGTAATGTGTAGTTACAAAAACAGTTACTCCTTGATCGGAAAGATCGTTGATCAAATCCCAAAATCTTCTGCGCGAAATTGGATCTACACCGCTTGTCGGTTCGTCCAAAAAAACGATGCTCGGTTTATGGATAACAGCAGTACCAAGCGCCAGTCTTTGCTTTATTCCTCCGGGCAAGGAGCCGGTAAGTACATTTTCTCTATCCTGTAAATTTGCTATCTCCAACACCCACTTTTTTCTTTCTTCAAATTCTTTCCCCTCAAGTCCGTAAACCCCACCGAAAAAATCTATGTTCTCTCCAACAGCAAGATCATTATATAACGAAAACCGTTGTGACATATACCCGATATGTCTTTTCACACTGTTGGGATCTTTAGCAATGCTGAATCCACCAACAATTGCATCACCGGCAGTCGGCTCCAAAATTCCACACATCATTTTGATTGCCGTTGTTTTCCCTGCTCCGTTTGCCCCGAGAAATCCAAAAATTTCTCCGGCTTTAACCTTAAATGAAATTCCCTTGACCGCAATAAAGTTGCCAAATTTTTTAGTAAGATTATTTATTTCAATTGAGTACACTTAAAATCCTAATAAATTTTTCTTCCAATGGATTGTTCCAAATAGACTTTCGCAATTTTATAATTGATATACGATGTTATCAGTTTTGTTTTTGCATCTAGTAATTCCGAGTCCGCATCTATCAACTCGGTACTTGTCGCCATTTGTGTTTCGTATTTGTCGTTGATAATTCTGTAATTTTCTTCCGCTGATTCGACTCTCAGTTTACTTACTTCAACCTTGCTTGCTTCACTCTGCATTCTGAGATAATTTTTGTAAACCTCTACTTCTATATTTTCCTTTAACAACTGTGTGGAAAGTTCTATTTGATTGTACTGCTGTTTAGCCTGCTGGGCCATAGAAGAGGTCTTCCACCAGTCCCAGATATTCCATTTTACATTAAGTCCAACCATCCAATAGTTATTCCAATTGTTGCTCATTAAATTGGTTCCATCAATCTTTAGATAATTAAAAGAACCGAATGCCGCTATTTGTGGAAACCAAGTTGACTTTGCTGCAGTGATTTTTTCCTCTGCTGCCATAGATTGATACTTGCTCGAAACAAGCTCATTTCTTTTTGTAAGAGCTTCTTCTAAAATTGCACTATAATCATAACTAACTGAAACCTCCTCTAGTCCGTCAACTTTAATTTCTGTTGGTTGGTCCAATGAAAAACCGAGATTTTTGTTATAAACAGCGCGTGCAACTTCCAACCCGTTTTCTGCTTCGATAAGCTTTGTCCTTGTCTCGGAAACTTTGACTTTTAACTTTAGATAATCGTTTCGTGTCGCTAATCCGTTTTTCATAAATTCTTCTGTGTCTTTCAGATGCTTTTCCAATCCCTTTATGTTTTCTCTAAGCATTTCAACCAATCTTTCAGACTTGTATAAATTCCAGAACGATGAGTGAATAGCAAGTGCTTTTTGATTCATTGTTTGAGAATTTTGTACAACCGCAGCTTCCTTTCCATATTCTGCAGCTTTTCGTAACGATAACAACTTTAATCCTGTGAATAACGGTTGTTCAAGTGTAGCGTTTGCATATAGAGCATCAATCGGATCACCAGAAGGCGCTAACATTGGGGAAGAAAACTCTACCGGAACATCGGATAAATGATTATAATTAAAGCCGACGGAAAGTTGAGGATACAAATTCGAGCTAACTTCTGTTAACTTCGCCTCTGCAGAAGTAACTGCCGATTCGGATATTTGAATTTCTTTGCTTGATTTTAACCCGATTTCCAAACTTTTTTCCAAGGTCAATGGAGATTCTTGTGCAAGAACGATTGTTCCCATAAATAAAACAAATAAATATTTCATTTTTTTCATTGTATTATCTCAAATTTTTTAACTTACTTTCTGCAAAACATTTATAAATATATTCTCCAACGTGGGAGATATAATTCTTCGATCCGTTATTCTAATTCCGTTTTCTTCTAAAACATTGTTGATTCTCTCCAAATCAGAATCACGGTTATCAACAACCACGTTGAGTCTATCACCAAATAACTGAACATCAAAACTGAAATTCTCTTTGATTATTCTGTACGAGTTTCTAATATCTGTTGTAATTATCTCTATGATTTCACCAATATTTCTGGACTTTAGTTTTTCCGGCGTATCAAGATCAAGTATTTTCCCCTTGTCCATTAAGGCAACCCTTGTGCATCTTTCCGCTTCATCCAGATAAGGTGTTGTAAGAACAATTGTTATCCCATCCCTTTTTAAGTCGGCCAATATTTTCCAAAAATCTCTTCTTGAAACAGGGTCAACTCCCGTTGTCGGTTCGTCTAAAAAAAGGATTTTAGGCTTGTGGATCAAACTACAGGCAAGAGCTAATTTTTGCTTCATTCCTCCAGAAAGATTATTTGCTAATCTATCTTTGAATTTTAGCAAGTTCGTAAATGTTAACAACTCCTCTTCTCTTTCATTATAATCTGTTATATTGTGGATGTTAGCAAAAAACTCAATGTTTTCTTCAATTGTTAAATCGCCATAAAGGCTAAATATTTGAGATAAGTACCCGATATTCCTTTGTATTTCTTTTCTGTGTTTTTGGATATCCTTTCCCAATAACTTTACGGTACCTTTAGTCGGATTTATCAAACCACACATTGTTCTGATAATAGTAGTTTTGCCTGCACCATCAGGACCAATCAAGCCAAACATTTCCCCAGATTCAATTTCAAGCGAAACACCTTTCACGGCTTCAACTTTTCCATAGTTTTTATGTAGATTTTCTATTGATATCATTGTAGTTATAATTTTATCTCTGCGTCCGCAGGCATCCCAGATTTTAGAAAATGCTCCGAGTTATCTATGTCGATCTTTACCGCAAATACTAATTTCGTTCTCTCATCTTTTGTTTGTATATTTTTGGGTGTAAACTCTGCCTCTGGCGATATGAAAACAACCTTCCCCTTGAAACTCTTATTGTCGAATGCATCAATCGTAATTTTTACCTCTTGTCCATATTTGACTAATGCGAGTTCTTTTTCTGTAATATATATAACCAAATTAGCTTTGTTTAAATTTGTGATTTTAAACATCGACGACATGAACGAAACGCTCTCTCCAATCTCAACATATTTACCAACTACTTGTCCGTCTATCGGAGAGGTAAGGTAACAATCGTTAATGTTTTTTTGTATGAGACCAATTGATGATTTTGCTTTCAATACATTTGCTTCTGCTTTTTGTATTTCCTCCGGACGTGCAGATTTTATCTTGTCAACATTTTGTTTGGCTGTTTTATACTTAGAAAGAGCAAGTTCATAAGCTGTAATTGCATCATCATACTGTTTTTCTGTTATTGCTTGAGAAGCATGTAATTTTTCCATTCTTTCTTTATTCTTTGTAACTTGACTTAAATTTAACTCCGCTTGTCTTAATGCTTCTTGGGCTTGTTTTTTATCCTCTTTTCTAGCTCCCTTTTTTAATATTTCCAATTGTGCTTTAGCTGCTTGTAATGAAGCTTGTGCTTGTGCCAATTGTAAATCAAATTTCTCATGATCAATTATCGCAAGCGTGTCACCTACCTTGACACTTACACCTTCGTCAACAAATATTTTATTAACTGTCCCCGGAACCTGCGAGCTGATAATAATGTTTGTTGTTTCAATTGTTCCGGAATGTTCTATAAGTGAACTGTTGTTCCCTTCGGAACAGGCAAAAAGCCCTGCTATTGAAAAAAGAACTATTAATTTGTTAAGCGTTTTCATTTTGTAGTTCCATATTAGTTTCATTAAAAATTTTTCTTCCTTCTTCTGTAAGAATACCAGAGATCACAATATCTAGACAAATTTTTCCAGCCTCGGTTGCCGAAAATTTATTATTAAGTAAAAAATCAGGATTTATTACGGATCTTATTCCTCCAAACATGACTGTTAAAACAATTATATTCGGTCTATCTATAATCAGTCCTTCCTTTTTCCCTTGATCTAAAATATTACCAAAAGTACTCATAAATGTTTTGGTTCTAAACTCCTCAATATTGTTCCAAAGATCAGGTGAGTATAAACGAAGATCACTTAACCATTTATCCGAAACCCTAAACGCAATGTTTAATAGCGTGTGGCTCATTTGCATCAGTTTTTCTATTGAGGATGAGTCTTGTTTGGTTATTTGTTGTAATGTACTTCTAAGGGTAATTTGTAAGGATTCTACTGTTGCTTCTATAATTTCGCTTTTGGATGAAAAGTGTTTGTAGATGGTTTTTTTGCTGATCTTCATTTCTTTGGCTAATTCGTCCATTGAGACTTTATTAAAGCCATCTTTGAAAAATTTTTCTGATGCAAATAATAATATTTTGTGTTTTTCTGGTGTCATTAGAAACTATAATCGTTTTTATAGTTTCCAACCTAACAAAAGGAAACTGTTTTGTCAAGAAATAGTTTCCCTAAGAATAAATTTATTTGAAGTATTTTATATAATATTTTCTATTTTTGTACTTAATTTTTTATACTAAAAGAGTTTTTCTATGAAATATTTTAACTCCGATTATTTTACTTACAAAGAAAATGAACTGTTCTGTGAACAGACTTCATTGCAGGAATTGACAAAAGAATTTGGTACGCCTTTGTTCGTTTACTCAAAAAAATTCTTTGTTGATAAATACAATGAACTATCGGAAGCTTTCAAAGAAATTAACCATAAAGTATTTTATGCCTCTAAGGCAAACTTTAATATCAATGTTATTAAGATATTTAACGATCTTGGCGGAGGTGTTGATGTAAATTCTGCGGGCGAGTTATACAGAGCGCTAAAAGCCGGAGTCGATCCTCAAAATATTCTTCTTACAGGAGTTGGAAAAACCGATGACGAAATACGGTTGGGTTTGGATAAAAATGTTTACTTGATCAAAGCCGAGTCAGAAGAAGAAGTTTTGGCAATTGACAAAATAGCCGGCGAGATGGGAAAAGTTGCTCCTGTGGCGATAAGAGTTAATCCAGATGTAGATCCTAAAACACATCCTTATATTTCAACCGGATTAGCGGAAAATAAATTCGGGGTTGATGCTGCTCTGGCATTTGATATGTTCATTAGATGTTCAAAATTTGAAAATATTGAGCTTACCGGAATTGATATGCACATAGGTTCGCAGATAACAACAATTGAACCCTTTGTTGAAGCTACGATAAGAATGGTTGAACTTTACAAAAAAATTCAAGCGGCAGGAATTCCTCTTAAACATTTTGATATCGGTGGAGGAATCGGTGTTTTATATAAAGACGAAACTCCGTTTACTCCTAAAGAACTTGCTGAAAAATTGATTCCGATATTTATGCAAATAGATGCTGAAATAATGTTTGAGCCGGGAAGATTTTTAACAGCAAACGGCGGGGCTTTACTCACGGAAGTGCTGTTCACAAAAAAGAATTCTCACGAAAAAAACTTTACCGTAATTGACGGTGCAATGACGGAACTGCTGAGACCCAGTATTTATAAGGCTTATCATCACATACAGCCTGTTATAAAAAACAATGAAGAAGATATTGTTACCGATGTTGTAGGACCTGTTTGTGAAAGCGGTGATTATTTGGCAAAAAGCCGTGAACTTACAAAAGTATCAAGAAAAGATATTCTGGCTGTTATGTCGGCAGGAGCATACGGAATGGTGATGTCGTCCAACTATAACGGAAGAAGACGCCCTCCTGAAATTCTTGTTGACGGAGATAAATATTATCAAATAAGAAGTAGAGAAACTTTCGATCATTTGCTGTACGATGAAGAAATAATTGACCTTGATGAATAGAGATAAGAAATTTATATTTTGTATATTAGATTTTTAAAGTATGAGTGTGCTTTTGTTCAACGGAACAAAAAAGGAGAATGAAAATGAGCAATGAATTTGAAACAGCAGACTTCGAAGAATTTGATTCAAAAGAAAAAGTAGAAGAAGCAACGGAAGTTATTGAAGATAAACTTTGGGTAAAACTTGAAAAGGTTGGCAACAAAATTTCTTTTGCAAAAGATTTATTAGCTCTCTATAGATATTTGTTGGATAAATCCGTTGGCTGGCAAAGGAAAACCGTTGTTGTCGCCGCCCTAATATATTTTATTGTACCTATTGATGCCATTCCAGACTTAGCTCCTTTATTTGGTTATATGGATGATCTCGGTGTAATCATGGCAACGTTAAAATTTTTAGGACACGAACTAATTCCTTATTACGATTAAGATTTAAACAGAAACTTTCTGAATCGTGTTGTCATGTTTTAGAGTTCGCTTCTTGAACAAGTCCCATATTTATAAACTTTTTAAACTGAAGGTATATTAATGAATTACAAAGTAGTTGAAAAAAAGAAAATATTTGAAGGCGTTGTTTTTGATATTCAAGTTGATAAGATTATCTACGACAGTGGAAACGAAAGTGTTAGAGAAGTTGTAGTTCATAATGGCGGAGCGGTTGTTCTTCCCATTACCGACGAAGGCAAATTAATTTTAGTAAAACAATTCCGATATCCATTTCAGAAATTTTTGATTGAAGCTCCGGCCGGTAAATTGGAAAAAGACGAAGACCCATACGAATGTGCGACTAGAGAATTAACCGAAGAAACAGGTTACACTTCAGCTAAAATTACTAAACTTGGAGAAATTTATACCACTCCTGGTTTTTGCGATGAGATTTTACATCTATACTTAGCTACCGATTTAACTGCGGGAGATCACAATAGGGAAGAGGGCGAGTACGGAATGGAAGTATTCGAATATTCAATTTCTGAAGTTGATGAGATGATAAAAAACGGCGAGATAGTTGATGCAAAAACCATTGCCATAATTTATCACTACAAGAACATCCTTGTTAACCTTTGATAATTTGATCAATATCAATTTTCTCGATGTGGTCTAAGGTTGTTCCGAGAAATCGTTCTGCAATTGTTTTAAACTTTGCAGGCACATCGCTTACATAATATTGGTGTTCTCCTATTTGATTGGAATCGTTGCGTAATCCTATTCCGTTTAAGTAATCCTCAACTTCAAGTGCAGCAGCCGTACCGGAATCAATCAACGTTACTTCCTCTCCCATTACTTTTTGAATGATTTCCGTAAGAACCGGATAATGTGTACATCCCAGAACCAAAGTGTCGATTTCCTTTTTTATTAATTCTTCAAGATATTCTTCCGCTATAAGCTCGGTTGCCTTATGATCTATCCAACCCTCTTCTGCAAGAGGCACAAAAAGTGGACATGCTTTCTCGAAAACTTCAACATCATTGTTAAGTTGTTTCAACTTTTTGGAATAGGCTTGATTGTTAATCGTTGAGTGTGTTCCTATAACTCCAATTTTGCCTGTCTTTGTTTTTTTTAGCGCATACTTTGAGCCTGGTTCTATCATTCCGATAATCGGAATATCAAACTGTTCGCGCAAGTTATCAAGAGCAACGGAAGAAGCGGTATTGCACGCAACTATTATTAGCTTTACATTTTTCTTGTATAAAAATTTTGCGTCTTGGTTGGCATATTCAATTACGGTAGAGTTTGACTTAGAGCCGTAAGGAACACGAGCAGTATCGCCGAAATAAATTATTTTTTCATTCGGTAACATCGATAATATTTTTTTTACAACCGTTAGCCCGCCTATACCGGAATCAAATATTCCTATCGGTGAGGTTTTGTTAAAAAATTGCAAACTTTTGATACTCCTATAATAGTTCTTCTATTGCATTTGTAAGCTCTATTGTAATCAACTCGTAATCCGATTCTATAATCTTGTTGCCGTTTCTATCCAACACATAAAACGCATCAACAACATCGTCTGACTGTGTGGCAATCTTAGCGAAATAAATAACCAACCCGAGTTCATACATCTTGCTTGTTATTTGATACAACAATCCCAATCTATCGGGCGAATAAATATCAATTATGCTGTATTTATCATACGATTCGAATTTTATTTTTACCTTGCTTTTTCTCTTGAAGAATTTGTTTTCTATTCTCCACCATTTTGATTTGATTTTTTCGAACTCATGTTTTAATTCTAATTCGTGCCTTATTGCCGATGTTATACTTTCTTTTATTTTCTCGTATTTGGATTCATCAACATTTTTGTCCGAGCGGAATAAAGTAACATTAAAATTATCAATTGCAATACCATCCTTGCGGGTGAAGATTTTTGCATCGTGTATATTGAGGTCATTAATTGCTAACACACCGCACAAACGGGAAAGCAACGACTCGGTATCTTCCGTGATAACTGTTATGTTCGTGAACTCATTATCCTGCTTAAAGAAAACCGAGACATCGGAAGTGCTTTCAATTTCCCTCACGTGCTCATTGATTTCTTCCTTTGTGTATAAATGAAGGTAGCCAACATCATCAATTGATTCAAGGTGTGACTGAACCGCTTTGTTGTTCGCAATATTCGGATCATTGATTGTTGCCAAAGTATCTTCGTAAAGAAGCTCTTCGCCCGAAAGCTTTTCGTCCAGCATTGATGCGGTCTTGCGGTATAATTCTTCGAGAAGCTCTCCTTTCCAGTTTGTCCACACAACCGGACTTACCGCAGATAAGTCGGCATAAGTCAGCAAGTATAAAAGATCAAGTGCTTTTCTGGAAAGGAATAGTGCCGTAAAATTATCTAACGTTTCCGCATCGTTAAGATTTCTTCTGAAAGCAACCTGCTCCATCATCAAATGATTTTTCACAAGGAAGCGAACCATCTCAATCGCTTCAAATCCATAACCCAAATGGCTCATTATCGTTTCGGATATTTCAGCGCCAATAATTTCATGACCGGAAATGCTTTTCGGCTTTGCAATATCGTGGAGAAGCGTAGCCATGAATAACACGTCTTTATACTTTAACGAATCATAAAGATTACCAAGAGTAGAGTCCTGACCGGAAAGTTTTTCCAAGTTTTGAATTGCAATAAGCGTGTGTTCATCAGCCGTATAACAATGGTAAACTCCCGGTTGGAAAAATCCGACCAACTCTCTGAACTCCGGCAGAAACGCACCCAACACGCCCAAACCGTTCATAACACTAAGCGTTTCGCCAACGTTGTGCGGAAGTTTCATTATCTCACGGAAAAACACAGACGATGAAATTTCATATTCCTCAAACTCTTCAACGTCAAGGGCACTTTCTATTATCATAGCACGTAGCTTCTGATGAAACCTTGCACCGTGCAAACCACGGTAATAAAAAACTCTCATCATTTCGGAAACCGTATATCGCTTTTCCTTTTTAGCAAAAAGTATATTGTCCTTAATTGAAAAATCATCGTCAAGGTCTATAGACAAAAACTCTGATACCGGTTTGGTGATTTCCTCTTCATATTTTTTGACCAATGTTCGAGAAAAACGATACACAATATTGGTTGCAGTAAAATAATTATACATATACTGCTTCCAGTTGTACTCGTTATATCCCAAGAGCAAAGCAATTTTTTCTTGATCGGCAAACTCGAATCTATCTTGTTTTCTTCTGTTCAATAAATGAAGTAAATTTCTTGCTTTAAGTAGTTCCTCATAGCTTGTCAAAAGTCTGTTTACCGCTCTATTGTCAATTACCTTTTCCTTCTTGAGAATATCAAGGAACATTTCCGTTTGTGTAATTTCTTTTTGTGTTGATAAAATCGTGTTGTTTTTAATTAAGTAGATCCATTCAACCGTATGGAAATCCCTCAATCCGCCGGCAGATGATTTAATGTTTGGTTCAAGCACTTTTGGCGACTCGCCAAATTTTTTGTGTCGAGCTTGAATATCGGAAAAGTACTGGAAAATCAACCGTTTCTTATCTTCTTCCGATAGAACACCGAAAATATTATCTGTCCATTCTTTATAAAGGGATTTATCGCCGATTACATATCGTGTTTCAAAAAACTGCGTAAAGGAAGTAAGATCTTCTTCCAAAAATCTTGTAATATCTGAAAACTGACGTACCGTATGCGAAATCTCAATGCCGGCATCCCACAACAGCGCTACCAATTCTTTTATTTGTTC
>Ga0256913_10000038_pt1 | contig 50607 bp, 44 predicted proteins | sample Axial_MatmetaG_FD_185970 | JGI IMG/M metagenome (GOLD analysis project Ga0256913, IMG submission 185970) | Deep-sea worm associated microbial mat communities from Axial Seamount, Juan de Fuca Ridge, Pacific Ocean - Axial_Mat | ecosystem: Environmental > Aquatic > Marine > Oceanic > Microbial... | reverse complement strand
ATTTGATATTAGGAATATGTTTGAAAATAATACAGTTTTACGCCTTTGCGGTCGGTGTGAAATTTAATGGAGGAAACTGCATAGTTCCACCACCTCCTTGCCCGACATCTATTTTACCGTATTGAGTTTCGTATTTTTGAATATTATCATTTAAAGCCTGCAATAATCTTTTTGCATGCGAAGGAGTTAATATTATTCTTGATTTCACTTTAGCTTTAGGAACGTTTGGCATAGTTCTTACGAAATCTATAACAAATTCTGCATGAGAATGTGCAATAATAGCTAGATTGGCATAAGTCCCTTCAGCCATTTCTTCCGACAAATCTATTGTTATTTGTTGCGGTTGATTTTTTTCTTTATTCATAATTATACTGTTTTTGATTTTAATTAAAAGGTAGTGGGTTTTTTACAAAATCAATACTACCTCGTCAATTATTTTTAATTTAAAATACAAAGATAATTTATTTTAATTAAATATATCAATTCTGTGAATTTTGCGTTTCATATTTATTTGATTATATTTGTAATTCTAAAATTAATAAAATGAATAAAAATATTACAAGATACATATTTGCGGGAATTTTGATGTTGATCTTTTCTTTTCATCTCACTGCCCAATTGAGTATGTTTAATAAGATAGATACGTTCAAAGGGTATAATCCTAAATTGGTTGCTCTTGATAAGGGATTTCTGACATTTAATAGTCCTCAATGGGCTTCAGATACTGTAAAATTCAGACTTTCAAGGTTTAACGAATGTGGGGATTTGGACTGGACAAATGATTATTATACTTATGGTAATGCAGGAAATTCCAGACCTGATATCATTAAGAATAATAATGAGATGTATCTTTTATTGAAGTCAAATGATCTTACTATTACCGACAATTACCTTACTTTAGTTAAATTAAATATTAACGGTGACATTACATGGTCAAAGACATTTACTACGGCTGATAACGATATTTATACTTATTATTCCAATATTCTAATAAATAGAGCTAAAGATGTCATATATCTGATAACAAGTGATAAAAATAATAATACGCTGATAATCTCTTTTGATACAGACGGAGAAATATTGGATTCAAAAAAAATTGTGGGCATTCATCATAATTCTTCGATTATTGATACGGATGGCAACTTAGTGATTTTTTCCGATAGTACCGCTTATGCTAAAATTGCTCTTGATGAAGAGATTATCGATACATTGATATGGGCAAAAGAGATTCAAGGTAGATATTTTAGCAATGTGAATGATCCGGTGGTCGTAGATGATAATAACTTTAGTAATATTATTACTGCTGTTATTGATACCTCTATACGAAAAGATACTGTTAATACAGATCCGTCAGTTAAACTTGATACTGCTATGTACAGACTTGTTAAATTTGATACTGATGGAAATATAGTTGGGGAAACAGATGGTTTTTTGGCTACTGATTACAAAGAACATCCGGCTTTCCTCAAAGTTCTTGAAGGTCCTAAAGTTGGAGAATTTCCAGTGTTTTTTATGGTACATGATAAAGTATTTTTCTTTACATCAAATCTCAATAAATTTCTCGATCCTAAGATATACAAATTCGCAAAGGACAGTTTTGAATTGAATAGCTCTTCACTTGAGATATGTATGGATGTATCTTTGGTTATGTCGGGTTTTTGCTATAAAACCCTGGATTCCGGAGAAATTGATATGGAATCGCCATACTTATTTGTTAGTAAAACCCAACCTTCAGACAAAGGATTTGTAATTGAATCAGAAGAGCCTGTCTGTCTTGAGGATTCTACATCAAGAGAATTTATAACTATGAATCCTACAACTGTAAATGATATATTATTTTCAATGGATACTGTTGAAATGAAAGTTGAAGATATCGAATTGAAAAGAAATATAATCATGGGGTTCAATGAAGAGAAATGCGGTAAGGTCAATATGACTCAGAAAAATGATACAATCACTTTATGTCCCGGAACGTATTATTCATTCAATGTTCCCGGATTGAAAGGAGCAACTTATGAATGGAGTACGGGTGAAAAAAACGTAACTTCCATAGTTGTTAGTAAGAAGGGAACTTATTCGGCAACTGTAACATTGTGTGATACTGTAAGGGTTTCCACTTTTGTGTATCAATATACTCAAAATACTGATGATTGCTTTACCGTATATTATCCTAATGCTTTTTTCCCTACGGGAAGAACAGATTCCCTGAATGCGATTTTTAAAGTTTTCCAAAAAGAACAATTTTCTTTTGATGTTTTCGAAATGAAAATATTTGATCGTTGGGGTGAAAAGGTTTTTGAATCCACTGATCCCAATGAAGGGTGGGATGGAACTTTCAGGGGGAAGGATATGCCTCCTGGAGTTTATTTGTACAATGTGCATTGGGAAGCGATATTGGAAGACCAGACATATAAAGGAGATAAGAAAGGGCAGGTTATGCTTTTGAGGTAGATATTCATGAAAAAAATAGCATTGATTAGCGATACTCATTCTTATTTTGGTAAGGATATTGAAAAATATCTCCTGAAATGCGATGAAATATGGCATGCAGGGGATATAGGTGATGCTGCTACATTGGAAAAATATCGTAAAATGAAGCCATTGAGAGCAGTATATGGAAATATAGACGGTTATGATGTCAGAATAGATACGCCTGAGTTTAAGTTTTTTACAATGGAGGACTTAAAGGTGTTGATGATTCATATAGGAGGTTATCCCGGTAGATATACACCACAAGCCAGAGAACTGATAATCAAATATAGACCTGATATATTCATAAGCGGTCATTCCCATATTTTGAAAATAATGCCTGATAAGAAATATGATCTATTGCATATCAATCCGGGCGCATGCGGTAATATAGGATTCCATAAAGTGAGAACATTGGTGTTATTTGATCTTGACTGCGGTAATATACAAAACGTTAGAGTTGTAGAATTAGCCAGATGATTATAAATATAGATATCTATATTCTTGCTATATTATTTATATAAAAACAAACTTTTTTGATAACCAATATGTCCAATTTGTCCTTTTAACACTTATTTCCATATAGGAAAACTTCCCGGTATATAAGGCGAACCTGCTTTTATCAAAGAATCTTCCAGTTTTTTGACCATATCTTCAGCTTTTTTAAGTTCCGTAATTACCGGATCAAAATCAGCAAATGCTTCATCATAAGCTCTTTGATATGTGGAAGTTTGCAATGAGGTTGTACTCCATAAACTTGAAGTCACAAGATCGATTTTCCCTTTTAATGATTGCCTTGAAGCACCTTCGTATCTCGAAAGCAATCTGTCTCCATTTATCAGTCTATTTACTTTTCTTAGTTGCTTTTTGATAGCAGAAATATCTTTAAACCATGTTTTGTTGAAACCAGGAGTATTGATAACAGCTTTTTTAAGATAAGGAAGTCTTTCTTGCAAATATTGTCTATGTGCATTAGCAGCAGCAACAGTTTTTGCGAAATCAGCTACTTTTTTATTAAATGCACTCAAAGCTTTTTGGTCTTTCTCATTGATTTCCTGTGCATACAATGGCTTACAAACAAATGGTTGAGGTGCTACTAATTCAGTGAATTCACCATCTTTGTATTGAGATAAAGAAACCAAATATTTGCCGGGTGATACCATATATCCCAATTCAGGGCTATCCCAAGGCATTTTTTCACCACCTGAACTCGTTTTAATCGGTTCAACAGGACTAAACCTGAAATCCCAAACTAATCTATGAATACCTTCAGAGAATGATTTTTTTATTTTTCTTATAATATTTCCTGTATCATCAGTGATAGTAAAAAGCAAAAAAGCGCTTTCTTCATTTCCTTCTTTTTCCAATTCTGCATAACTTGGATATTTTACATCTTTATTTTCCTTTTGAAGCTTTTTCTCTTTTTCTCTTCTGAGTTCTTTCAAAGTTTTTGGCTTTTCTTTGATATAATAAGTGAATACCGCACCTACCTCAGGATTAGATGCTGCATAAAATGATGCTCCTTGAAATCCTACTCCCGGAAATCCATAAGGATCTGCCTGTACAAACATCAAAGCATCCTTAACCGGAAAAATAGCAGCTTTTTGATCAAGGAAATCAGCAGTTATTTTACGTAATGGAGAATAATCATCCAGAATATAAACTCCTCTTCCAAATGTAGAAACAACAAGAGCGTCTTCGGATTTCTGTATCGTCAAATCCATAACTGTGGCATTTGGAATTCCGGATGTCATTTTTACCCAATGAATATCAGCAGTATTGGATACAAAAACTCCATACATAGTACCTGTAAATAATAGATTTGAGTTGATATGGTCCTCGGCTATAGTATACGTACACCCTTTTTCAGGAAGATTTGCATTTATATTGAACCAAGTGGCTCCTCCGTCTGTGGTTTTGTATAAAAACGGTTTGTAATTGCCACCGAAATGATCCTGAATGGCTGCATAAGCTACATTTTTATCATGATTTGATGCATATATTTGATTTATTCTTGCGTATTTCGGTATTCCTGATAACTTGCTTTTATGCCAATTTTTCCCTCCGTCATCAGTATAATGTATCAGTCCGTCAGCTGATCCTACAAACAATTTGTTCTCATCTAAAGGGGATTCTGTAATAGTAGATAACTGCGCTAAAGATCTCTTACTGGCAAGTTCGTCAATACTCCAGCTTCTTCCCATCAATTTAGCCATTTCTTTAGGAATACCACGTGTGAGATCAGAACTTATTTCTTTCCATGTATTGCCTTGGTCATCCGAACGCAATACTTTTTGACATCCATGATACAATCTTTTATGGTCAAATTTTGAAATTATTAATGGTGCATCCCAATCGAATCGATATGCCGAATCCCTGTGTTCAAAACTTTTAATGTATAATCTTTCACCTGTTTTTTTATTGAATCTGACCAATCCGCCAAACTGGGATTGTGAATATATGATATTGGGATCTTTCCAGTCAACTCTTGATTGAAATCCGTCACCGCCCCAGGTAAATTTCCAGTCGGAGTTTGTTATTCCTCCTGAATTGATAGTTCTTGATGGCCCACCAAGACTGTTATTGTCCTGTGTGCCGATGTATATATTGTAAAACGGTTTGTTATTATCTGTAGTCACTTTATAAATTTCGGCAATCGGAATATTTGATTTAAAATTCCAGTTTTTACCCCTGTCGTATGATTCATAAAGCCCACCGTCACATCCTGATAAAAGGTGAAGAGTATTGTTAGGATCAATCCAAAAAGCATGATTATCAACATGTTTTTTATCTTCGCCAAGAGTCTTCCATGATTTTCCTCCATCGATACTTACTTTGTTTACAATATCAAGGGCATAAAGCCTGTCAATATTTTTAGGGTCACAAACAATATTTTGCAAATAAAAAGGATATGCTGTTTCATAACTGCTTTGTCTTGTCCAGCTTGCTCCTCTATCTGTACTTTTGTATATTCCTTTATTCTTTTTTGCGTGAACTACAGCATAAAGAACATCCGGATTGACCGGAGAAATATCCATTCCTATTCTGCCTACATCTTTTTGCGGCAGGCCGCCTTTAAGTTTATTCCACGTATTTCCTCCGTCTGTAGTTTTATAGATACCGCTTTCATCTCCACCGCTTATGATCGTATATTCATATCTCTGTCTTTGGTGTGCTACCGCATAAAGGATATCGGGATCTCGCGGATCTAGATGCAATTGCCAACATCCTGTATGATCACTTATTTTAAGCGATTGCTTCCATGTTTTACCACCGTCAGTTGATTTGTAGATTCCTCTTTCACCTCCCGATTGTCTATGAGAACCATAAGCTGCCACCCAAATGATATTTGAGTTTTCAGGATGAACGATAACTTCACCTATTTGCTCAGTATTTTTCAAACCCATATTTTTCCATGTTTTACCACCGTCTTCACTTTTATATACACCATCTCCGGGCAGTACATTGGATTGAGCATTATTTTCTCCAGTTCCGACCCAAACGATATTCGGATTGCTTGGATCCAGGGTTACAGCTCCTATGGAATGTGAATTCTGATTGTCAAAAACAGGATAAAAAGTAATTCCTTTATTATCAGTTTTCCACAAGTTACCATGTCCTGCTGCAATAAAATATTGGCTGGGATCAACAGGATTTACCTCAATGTCAATTATTCGTCCTCCCGTGATAGCAGGACCGATACTCCTAAAACTTAAACCTGAAATGGATGTTTTCTCTAAAGGAAATTGTGTTTTTGAATCTTTTTGAGAAAAAGCATTGAAAAACAAGAAAAAGCTAAAAAATAATATAGGTATTTGTTTCATGATCTGTTTCTTTATATTTTTAATTACTAAATTACTAAAATATATCGTTATTCTATTTCAGGACGCTTTAATACATTTTGACAATGTTTTTGAATAGGATTGTTACCAAATTTTGCGGTTCCAACCATGACTATTACATCTCCAGAATATAATATTTTCCACTCGGAAGGAGCTTGGGTTTTATCGGATGGAAGCATAAGCAGTAATTTTTTTTCAATATCCATGCTGTATTTACCACGATCGATTATCTTATCAAAAAAACCATGTTTATAATTAAAATCCTTATCAAATTTATACCATTCACCAAGATCCAAAATATCTTTAGGAGCTCCTTGGCCTTCGGATAAAAAATCAACGGTATAGTAATTCAAAATTAAAGGATCCCAGGCTTTTGGGTTGGTGGATAGATATTCCTTAAGTTCTTTTGTTGCAATATTTCTATCATAAGTGGTGTCTCTTTTTTCCACTACCGGACTTTCATCTTTTTTATCTTTTTCAGGAATAATATCATTGTTGTTTGTTATTTCAGTATCATTTGATTCTACTTTATTGTTTTTATGCTTATTATTTGTGCAGGAAAACAAGAAAGAAATTAAAATAAGTACTAAAATTTTATTTCTGATCATTTTTTGATTATTTTGCGTTTTTGATAATAACTTGAGTTATCACACTTTTTTTTAAAGTGTTAATATCGTACAAATGTATCATATTTTTTTAAAATATATTCAGCAAAACAAACTTTTTTTGCCGCAACAAAAAATATTATTAGCTGTTAGCGGAGGATTGGATTCTATGGTATTGACGGATTTAATGCTGAAAGCAGGATTTGATTTTTCTGTTGCACATTTTAATCATACGACAAGAAATGGAGAATCGGATCTGGATGAGGAATTTGTCAAAGATTATTGCCATGATATAGGAATTGATTTTTATAGTACAAAAATTGATATTTATGCGTTAATCAATGCAGGAAAAGGCAATAACTTCCAAGATACTGCGAGGCGTTACCGGTATATGTGGCTTGAAGATATTAGATGTGAAAATAAATTTGATTTGATTGCTACTGCACATCACAAAGATGATAATATCGAAACTTTTATTTACAAGATATCATCAGGTTCAGGTTTAAAAGGATTACAGGGTGTTAATATAAAAAAAGATAAGATAATACGTCCTTTATTATCATTCACACGGAAGCAGATAAAAGCTTATGCAATTACAAATAATGTAAAATATCGAGAGGATAGCAGTAATTACTCCGATAAATATTCGCGCAATTTTATCAGACACAATATTATTCCGTTATTTGAAAAAATGTTCCCTGATTTTGAACAAAGGATTTCAACTACAATGAGAAATCTGAAAAGTGCTGATAAAGCATTGAGTTTTCTTATCGGGAAATATTTTGAGGATTATATTAAAATAGAAAGAGATATTATTTATATTGAAAAGAAGATATTTAAAAAATCAATTGATAACAAGGATATAATATATTATTTTTTATCACAATATGAATATAATGCTTCTCAAATTCAAAGTATTTTAAAATCTTTGGATAATACAGGCGCCAGGTTTTGTAGCATAGATCATCAATTGTTGATCGATAGAGAAAATATATTGATACGAAAAATTCCTGAAAGCGAATTTACTTCCCTGGCAGTTTTTCCGGGAAACAACAAGATTGAAGGGATAGGAGAGATAAGAATAGAAAAAATAGATGTGAAGGAAGATGTTGATTTCTCTATAGGTCTTTATCTCAACGGGGATAAATTGAATTTTCCATTGATATTAAGACGTTGGCATCCCGGAGATAGATTCAGACCATTTGGATTGAAAGGAAAAAGCAAGAAGCTTAAAAAATATTTTACTGATAAAAAGCTATCTATTTTTGATAAAGAAGATGTATTTGTTTTGCTAAATGAAGAAGAAATTTGCATGGTGATACCTTATGAAATATCTTATGATTATCGTGTATTAAAAACTTCAAAAAATGTGTTTAAGATTGATTGTGAAAAGCAAGTAATAGAAAAATAAATCAGCTTAAAAATTGTCCCAATCGTCCCAATCAAAAGGATTTGGTATATTTTCTTTAAAATCTTCCAATTCGCGTCTTTCTTTTTTTGTAGGTCTGCCTTTTCCTTTTTCCCGGTATTCAGTTCCTTTAGCACTGATATACCAACTTTCAAATTTTTGAAGTTCTTCTTTGCTGGTTCTGTCTTTGTAGCATTCTTTGGCAAGTGGAGAGGAAACTCTTTTTGAAATTAGTTTCAGGACTTCCAGAGTGAAATTGATACCGTTTTTCCGGACTATTATTTTATCGCCGTTTGAGATTTCAGCTGAAGGTTTCAATATTTTACCTTCCTCCAGCTTCACATTTCCAGCTTTACACGCCTTGGTAGCCAATGTTCTTGTTTTAAATATCCGGATACTCCAAAGCCATTTGTCAACTCTGACTTTTGACATGATCAGTTTTTATTGATTTTAGGATATTCAAGATTCATATTTTCCAAAGTTTCCAAAACTGTTTTTGCTATAAGATAATTCCTGTACCATCTTTGATCTGCAGGAATGATATGCCATTTTATTTTGGATTTGTTGATCACATCTTCATAAGCTTTCATATATTCATCCCACAATTCGGCTTCCTTCCAGTCATTATCATTATGTTTCCAGTTTTTACGCAGTAAATCCAGTCTTTCTTGTAGTTTTTCTTTTTGTTTTTCTCTTGACAAATGAAGATAGAATTTGAGTATAATGGTATTGTTGTCAAATTGCAGAAGTTCTTCAAAATTGTTTATTGCATCTATCCTTTTTGCTACATGATCTTCTGATATCCATTTATGTACTCTTTGTATCAATACGTCTTCATAATGAGAGCGGTTAAAAACCTTTATTTTTCCTTTTCCAGGAACCAATTTATGCACTCTCCATAAAAAGTCATGAGACATTTCTTCATCAGTAGGTTTTTTAAATGAGTTGGCACAAACAATGTTTGGACTAACATATTGGAAAGTTACCCGGGTAGCACCATCTTTTCCGCTACTATCCATTCCTTGAAAAACTATCAATAATGAATGGCGTTTATCAGCTTCATAAATTCGGCTTAATTCGCCAATTTGTTTTATCAACTTTTCGGTCTCTTTCTTAATATGTTTTTTGCTAAGGTCTTCGGGAGCTGTAGTCTGTATATCTTTTAATTTGATCATAAGGCAATGATTTTATTTGTCGTACTAATTTAAATGATAAACAGAAATATTATACCATCATTTTATTTCTTTTTACCAAATAGGAATTCAAAACAGGATAAAAACCTTTTTTGATATCAGCATCGATAAAGTCAATATTGTATTGGAGGCATTTATTTTTTATACTTTCCCTGAATTCATCCATTTTCTCAGCATATAATTTTTTAACCTCTGAAGATTGTAATTTCACTCTTTCTCCCGTTTCCATATCAATAAAAAGGTAAGGTCTGTTTTCATATTCGAATTTCCATTCCTTCTCATCGTCAGCGACATGAAATAAAATTATCTCGTGTTTATTGTGTTTCAAATGCAATAATGCTGAAAAAAGATCATCAAGAGAATCTCTGCTATCGAGCAAATCACTGAAAATAATGATTAGCGATCTCTTATGAGTGTTATCTGCTATTTGGTGAAGAGCATCAGTTGTGAATGTTTTGTTGTTCAATTCAGGGTTTGAAATCAGTTTTTCCAAATAGCTCAGCATAAGTAAATAATGACTCGTATTGGATTTGTTTTTTGTATGAATATGTACTTTCTCATCAAAAAGGGATATTCCGAATGCATCTCTTTGTCTTTTAAGAAGATTCATCAATGAAGCTGCTGCAAGAGAAGAAAATCTTAATTTATTGATAGATTTTGTATCTTTTCTTTCATCGGGAAAATACATTGAAGAAGATGTGTCTATTACTATTTGGCAACGAAGATTGGTCTCCTCTTCGTATTTTTTAACATAAAGCCTATCTGTTCTTGCAAAAACTTTCCAGTCGATATTTTTAGTAGGTTCACCCGAATTATACAATCTGTGCTCAGCAAATTCAACGGAAAATCCATGAAACGGACTTTTGTGTAATCCTATGATAAATCCTTCTACTACTTGTTTTGCGAACAAGTCCAGATTTTCAATTTGCTTCAGATCATATTTATCAAAAAATTCCATTTAATCTTTTAAGGCAAGTGCATTAATAACAAAAACATTCAGACAATAATTTATTTGGATTTTCCAAATATATTATTGTCTGAAAAAATGTTTTATTTGATTATGAATTTAAAAGAGCTTCTACTTTTTCAAAGAAAAGTGATTTAGGTGCAGTTCCGACATGTTTATCAACAACTTCACCGTTTTTTAAAAATAACACAGTAGGAATACTTCTTATTCCATATTCAATTGCTGTGTCAGGGTTATGGTCTACATCCAATTTCCCTACTTTGACTTCATCATATTTTTCGCCTATTTCCTGAATAATCGGTCCGATCATTTTGCATGGACCACACCATAAAGCCCAGAAATCAACTACGGTAATACCTTCGTAGTCAAGGATTTCTTCTTTGAAATTCGCATCTGTAAGTTCTAACGCCATTGTAAAAAGTTCTTTTATAAATGAAAAAATAATTAAATTCAAATTAACGATCCAAACGAAATCATTTTATATATTATTATTGTTTTAATTTCTAAATGACTCCTGTTCTATCGGTTACATTTTCAGTAATAACAAATATTACATAAATTTATTATAAGATTAACAAAAAAAAATCAGAATAAGTTTAACGAACTATACTACCGTCATCAAATTTTGTATCCGGATTAATAAATTCCAATTTACCTTCACTGTTTTCAGCCATTAGTATCATACCCTGAGATACCACTCCACGAATTTTTCTTGGTTCCAGATTAGCCAAAAGAACGACCTGTTTGCCGGTGATATCTTCAGGACTAAAGAATTCCGCTATCCCGGATGCCACAGTTCTTTTTTCATTACCCAGATCTATGGTAAGTTTAAGTAATTTATCTGTTTTTTTGATTTTTTCAGCATTGATAATAGTTCCGGTTCTTAAATCCATTTTGGAAAAATCATCAAAATTGATATTTGGTTTTACTTCAATTTCGTTTTTTACTTCTTTCTTATCTAAAGTAGCATTCACTATTTTTTCTTTAGAAATTGACGATCCTGATTTTAGCTTATCTATTTGCTTTTGAATAACCTCATCCTCGATTTTGGAAAATAGATGTGAAGCGTCATTGATTTTGTGTCCTGTTTCCAATAATAATTCACCTAAAGCAAGTTCATCCAGTAGTTCTACCAACTCACCTTTTTCCTCCAATAGAGGTAGATTAAGCAATTTTCTCAATTTATCCGATGTTGCAGGCATAAAAGGTCTTACTGCTACTGAAATAGATGTTACGATTTGCAATGCAAAATTCATAAGAGCCTTTACTGCTTCAGGATCTTCTTTTATCAATTTCCAGGGCTCGTTAAACTGAAGAAGTTGATTTCCCTTAGCGGATATTTCCATCAAATTTTTTAAAGCTCCTCTAAAGTCAAATCTCCTCAATTTTGCATTCATATCCTGCAATTCATCATGTAAAGCCAGCATTTCCGTTTCGTGAAATCCACCGAAATCCTGATCCCAAACTCCCGTAAACATACTGTCCTGATCAAATTCGGGAACTACTCCATTATAATATTTATTGGTTAAAACAATAACCCTGTTTACGAAATTTCCCAGGTTATTTACCAATTCGTTATTGTTTGTCTCTTGGAAATTTTTCCAAGTAAATTCACTATCTTTATGTTCAGGCATATTTCTTGTAAGGTTGTATCTCAGCTCATCGATATTGTCAGGGAAATCTTCGATAAAATCATTAACCCAGACAGCCCAATTCTTTGATGTGGATATTTTATCTCCTTCGAGATTCATAAATTGATTTGCAGGAACATTGACCGGTAATATGTAATCACCTTTTGCTTTTAATATAGCAGGAAATATTATACAGTGAAAAACTATATTGTCTTTACCAATGAAATGTATTAAAGCTGTTTCTTCATCTTGCCAATACGGCTTCCAGTCATTTCCTGTTTTATCAGCCCAATATTTAGTTGCAGAAATATATCCTATCGGTGCATCCATCCAAACATATAGTTTTTTGCCCTCGGAATCTGCAATTTCATGAGGTACATCCACTCCCCAGTCAAGATCTCTTGTCATTGCCCTGGGTTGCAATCCACCGTCAAGCCATGATTTACATTGACCTACAACGTGATTTTTCCATTCGCCAGGATCATGATGTTCTTTATTGTCTAAAACCCCCTCTTCAATAAATTCCCTAAGCCAAGCCTCATCTTTATTTAAAGGTAAATACCAATGTTTTGTTTTCTTCAATATAGGTTTATCTCCTGTAAGTGTGGAAACCGGATCAATTAATTCCAAAGGACTTAAAGAAGAACCGCATTTTTCACATTGATCTCCATAAGCTTCTTCATACCCACATTTAGGGCAAGTACCTTTTATATATCTATCTGCCAAAAATTGATGAGCTTTTTCATCATAATACTGCTGACTCTCTTTTTCTTCGAAAATTCCTTTATTATAAATATCTCTGAAAAATTCCTGAGCAGTCTCTTTGTGCAAATCCGAAGATGTACGATGGTATATATCAAATGAGATTCCCGTTTTTTCAAATGCTTCAATAAACTGATTATGGTATTTATTTATTATCTCCTGTGGAGATATTCCTTCTTTTTTGGCTCTCATCGTGATTGCCGCTCCGTTTTCATCAGACCCGCAAATATAAACGACATCTTTGTCCATAAGTCTCAAAAACCGGACATAAATATCTGCGCTGAGATAAGCACCCGATAAATGACCGATATGCAAAGGTCCGTTTGCATAAGGTAAAGCTGATGTTATTAGGTATCTTTTAGGATGTAACACAATATTAATATATTTATATAAATTAATACAAACTGCAAAGATATATATATTTATAAATAAAATGTGTATTTTTAAGAAAATATAAAATAAAAAAATTTTAAAAAAATTTTAAGTTTTTTATTCTGATTAAAACAAAAATCATCCGGGTGAGATATTATTAAATAGCTAACACAAATCAATAGTCTTAGGTTTCAGGTATTTTATACCTTATAGCAGATGTTGTTATTTTTTATGTTAAAAATAAATTAAAATTTTCAAAATTTTAATATATTGCAAACTTCAAATACATTGAAATGCGTTAAATCATAAAATAGATCCATATGAGTAATAAAAAATCATTTTTATATATCTTCTTTATCATATTATTGAATATAATTGCGGTTAGCAATGTTTTTTCTCAAAGTTTCGGGAGAAATAAACCTCATTACAGGTCTTTTAAATTTAAAATAAAGGAAACTCCTCATATAGATCTGTATTATTATCTGAAAAATCTTCAAAAAGTAAATGAAGAAGCCCAATACGCAGAATTGTGGTATAAACTCCATCAAGCTGTATTGCAAGATACATTTACTGAAAGAAATCCTGTTTTGTTATATAATAATCATTCTGATTTTCAACAAACAAATGCTATTAGCGGTATGCTTGGTATCGGAACAGGAGGAGTAACAGAAGCATTAAAGAACAGGGTTGTAATTCCGTTGTCTTATACCAACCAACAAAACTTTCATGTTCTCGGTCATGAGTTGGTACATGCATTTCAATATGATATGATAATTAATGGAGATTCTACTTCATTAAAATCACTTCAAAATCTGCCTTTGTGGATGGTGGAGGGAATGGCAGAATATTTATCTATAGGAAGAGATGATCCGTTTACTGCAATGTGGATGCGGGATGCGGTTTTGAACGATGATGTTCCCGGGCTTAAAAAGCTTAATGATTCTGAATATTTTCCATATAGGTACGGTCAGGCTTTTTGGTCGTTTGTGACGGGTACTTGGGGCGATGAAGCGATTAAACCGTTTTTTATAAATACTGCATTACTTGGTGTTAGAGATGCTATTGATTCGACTTTTCATATTAGCTATAAGCAATTTGATACTTTATGGGTCAATTCTATCAATAACTATTATAAGAATTTTATTAAATACGATAAGGAAAAAACTATCGGTAGAAAAGTGATCTCAGATAAAAATGCAGGTAGAATGAATGTTTCTCCCAGTTTAAGTCCAAATGGAAGATACGTGATTTTTATTTCGGAAAAAGATGTTTTTACTACTGACTGGTATCTCGCTAAAGCTAATAATGGTAAAATATTAAAAAAATTGACTAGTAAAATTAGAGATGCACACTTGGAAAATTATAATTTCCTGGAATCTTCAGGTACATGGTCTCCTGATAGTAAAAAGTTTGCTTTTGTTGCATTTACCAAAGGAAGAAATCTTCTTGTTGTTAAGGATACGAAAACAGGTAAAACCCTGGAGGAAATAAAACCTGAAGGATTAAAGTCATTTACCAATCCAGCCTGGTCTCCTGATGGGAAATATATTGTTTTGACAGCATTGGTTGAAGGACAAACCGATTTGTATGCATATTATTTTAGAACGGGAAAAATTGTACGGTTGACAAATGATATATATTCGGAAATACATTCCGATTTTTCTGTTGATGGTAAAAAACTGGTTTTTTCCACCGATGAGCTTAGTATGAAAAACGGAAGGAATCACGGAAAATGGACTTTTAATATTGCAGTTCTGGATATTGATTCAAAAAAGAAAGCTAATATGCCATTTTTTCCCGGATCAAACAATTTTAATCCGGTTTTTGACAAAAACAACAATATTTACTTTCTTTCTGACAGGGATGGCTTTAGAAATATGTATATGTATGATGTGGAAAAGGGGAAAATATTTCAAAAAACGGATTTCATGGTTGGAATAAGTGGAATAACAGAATATTCTCCTGCTATTTCGGTTTCAAAAAAAACAGACAGAATTTTATACACCTTATATGGTAATAAGACATATTCTATTTATCAAGCTAAATCAAGTAGATTTCTAAGTAAGGAGGTACAAATTGATGATGTGGATATGTCCGCAGGTAAATTACCAAAGCCCAATAGGGAAGCAACAGATATTATCAATACCAATTTAGCTAAATTGGATAGGCTGAAACTTGACGATCCGAAAACTTTTGTTGATAAAGCATATAAACCTAAGTTTAGGTTGGATTATATAGGAGGTGGAACTTCGGTAGGTGTGGGAAATACTACTTTTGGTACTTATACAGGATTGGCAGGTGGTGTTGATTTTCTTTTTAGCGATATGCTAGGCAATAATCAATTGTATTCCAGACTTGCGATGAATGGAGAGATATATGATTTTGGAGGTCAATTGGTTTATATGAACAAAACAAACAGGATAAATTGGGGATTGGGAATATCTCATATTCCAAATTCTCTTGGATATCAAACATACACACCAAATTACCTATTACCTATTAATGAAAGAGATACTATTTTGACAGATAAATATACAATTAATCTTTTAAGGGTGTTTGATGAAAGATTCAATATGTTCTGGCATTATCCGTTTTCTACAACTTTAAGAATCGAAGGAGGAATAGATGGAGGATTCAGAAGTTTTAGGTTGGATGAGATAAATGATTATTATTATGCCGGTTCATATTATTATATAGGTAGAGACAGGGAAAAAATTCCTGTTGGCGATACTATCAATCTGAGTCAGTATTTTAGATTGATAAAAGGATATAGTTCCAGTGTGAATTTCGCTTTGGTTGGAGATAATTCTTATAATGGACTGACTTCACCTTTGGCAGGATATAAATATCGAATAGGTTTTGAAAAATATTTTGGTACGGATGATTATCAAAGTGTACTGACGGATATGAGATATTATTATTGGTTGAAACCTGTGAGTTTTGCATTCAGGTTTATGTCTTATTTGAGATTTGAAAATAAAGTTAATTCGGTATATCCTATTTATATTGGACAAATGGGATTGGTGAGGGGATATGATCTATATGGGTTTGGAACAAATCCGTATTTGGATAAACTGAGTAATATTGATAATATGCTGGGATCCAAATTATTTTTAACAAACTTTGAGATTCGTTTACCGTTTACCGGGATAGAAAGATTGTCGGTTATAAAATCAAAATATTTATTTAGTGATCTGGCTTTGTTTTTTGATGCAGGAGTTGCTTTTGATGAATTTAGCCATTTTAGAGATGGAGAACCGATTTTGATCAAAGGTGATGATGGATTGCCGAAACAAATCTTTCTTAAACCCAAAATAGTGAAAAGTGCCGGGTTATCACTAAGGATAAATTTGTTTGGTGCTTTGATTCTGGAACCTTATTTTGCTTATCCTTTTGAAAAAGACAGCAAATTTGTTTTCGGACTGAATTTTATGCCCGGATTCTGATCTTTTTTATCGGATATAAAAAAACAATATATGATATTTGGAAGAGCTAAATTGTCAAATGAATGAATTTTTAAGAAAAATAATTATTTTTTTTAATAAATTGTTTGTTTATCAATATAAATTACGACCTTTGCACTTCAAAATTAAAAAATTATTTAACAAAATATTAATGAACGATGAGAAAAGCTGATTTAGTATCGAAGATTTCAGAAGAAACAAACATTGCAAAAGTAGATGTTTTGGTTACTCTTGAGCATTTTTTCAAAGATGTAAAAGAAGCATTGTCTGAGGGAGAAAATGTTTATATTCGTGGATTTGGATCTTTTGTTCTTAAAAAAAGGGCAAAAAAGATAGGAAGACATATAAAAGAAAACAGGCCTATTGAGATTCCTGAACATTTCATTCCTTCTTTTAAGCCATCAAAGGTATTTGTTGACTTGGTGAAAGAAAATGTAAAGAGTTAAATTAATTTATTAACAAATTAAATATTTATTTTATATGCCTAGTGGAAAAAAGAGAAAAAGACATAAGATAGCTACCCATAAAAGGAAAAAGAGACTTAGGAAAAACAGACATAAGAAGAAGAAAAGATAGGTAGATGGTCTTAATTGACAGATGGTGTTATTATTCATCATCTGTCAATTATTTGTCCGTTTGGCGTATTTTAGCTGAAGTTTGTGTCAAATTTTAATATAATGTGGAAAGAGAATTAATAATTAATTCGGCTACAGGGACTGTAGATATCGCTCTTATAGAAGAGTCTAAGCTTGTCGAATTACATAAAGAAAATACCAGCAACGAGTTTTCGGTTGGAGATATATATATCGGAAGAGTTAAACAACTTGTTCCCGGTCATAATAGTGCCTTTGTAGATACAGGTTACCACAGGAATTCTTTTTTGCATTATTCTGATTTAGGTCCTCAACTTAAATCTTTGGTGAAATTTGTAAATATAGCCCGTTCCGATAAAAATTCTACATCAAGTCTGGAAAATTTTAAACTTGAAAATGATATCGATAAACATGGGAAAATAATTGATGTTTTCAAAAAAGATCAAACTATTTTAGTGCAGATCCTTAAAGAACCAATATCAACTAAAGGACCTAGATTGACTTGCGAATTGACGATTGCAGGTAGATATCTTGTATTGGTACCTTTTTCCAATATGATATCTATTTCGAAAAAAATTGATAATGAAGAAGAAAGAAAAAGAGTAAAATTCCTTATTGAAAGTATAAAACCAAAGAATTTCGGAATAATAGCAAGAACTGCAGCAGAAGGAAAAAGCGTCTCTGTTTTGCATGAGGAGATGAAAGACCTTCTTGGTAAATGGGATAGAATGTTCCAGGAACTAAAAGAAGCGGAGCCTCCAATGAAGCTGCTTACTGAAATAGATAAAGCTTCTGTCTTGATACGGGATATCCTCAATGATTCCTTCAATAAGATTATAGTTAATGATAAACAGTTTTATAATAAAATAAAGGAATATCTTAAACAAGTCGCTCCTGATCAGGTAAGTATATTAAAATTACATAAAGCAAAATCACCTATTTTCCAGCATTACGGAATCAATAAACAGATAAAATCTTCTTTCGGTAGAACATATACTCTTAAAAGCGGTGCCTATATCATAATCGAGCATACGGAAGCCATGCATGTTGTTGATGTTAATAGCGGTCCGAAAATGCGAAGAAACAATCAAGAAGAATCAGCTATTGCCGTAAATTTGGAATCTGCAAAGGAAATAGCAAGACAATTAAGATTGAGAGATCTTGGAGGCTTAATCATTATCGATTTTATCGATATGCGTAAAGCGGAAAATAAAAGGATGCTATATAATGAAATGAAAAATTTTATGGCAAATGACAGGGCTCAACATACAGTCTTGCCTTTAAGTAAATTCGGTTTGATGCAAATAACCAGGCAGCGAACAAAACCCGAAATTAAAATCAATACTTCGGAAATATGCCCTATGTGCGGTGGAACAGGGCAGGTAACACCAACTATCTTGATAATCGAAGATATAGAAAGGGATATCAAATATATATTAAATTCAGGGAATAAATCCAGACTTTATGTTCATGTTCATCCTTATATTTATTCATTTTTGAAATTCGGTTGGGTATCACAACAAGTGAAATGGTTCTTTAAGTATGGTAAGTGGATCAGATTAAGAATAAATGATACCTTTAGTATTAATGAATATAAGATATTAGATGAGTCCAATGATGAAATAAAATTAAACTAATATTTCAATATTGAAACCTAAAGTATTTTTCGGTGTATTAAATTGGGGACTGGGACATGCCACACGTTCAATTCCATTGATTAATACTTTTATTGAAAATGATTTTGAGGTTATTATCGCTTCAGATGGCGAAGCATTGATGTTCTTAAAAAAAGAATTTCCTCAAAATACTTTCTATGTTTTGCCGGGATACAATGTGAGATATCCGTATAAATCTATCTTTTTCAATATTGTTAAGTACTTGCCAAATATTTTAAAGGCAATTTTCAATGAAAATAAAATAGTAAAAAAATTAGTGGATGACATCGCTCCGGATTTGATTGTTTCAGATAACAGATATGGTTTTAGAAATAATAATATCAAGTCTATTTTAATCACTCATCAGGTTACTTTACAATTATCAAATAAATTTCTAACTACGATTGGTACTGTAATGAACAAAATGTTGATTCGGTTATTTGATGAGTTGTGGATTCCGGATCTGAATAATAATCTGTTGGCAGGAGATTTATCAAAAGTTTCAAAAAGATTTAATTACAAATATTTGGGAGCGCTTTCAAGGTTTAAATACGTAAATGTCGAAAAGAAATATGATGTAGCTGTTGTACTTTCAGGACCTGAACCTCAAAGAAGTTATTTGCAGGATATAATTTTGAAGCAGTTTGAAGATGTTAAAATGAAATCTATTATTATTCTCGGTAAAATAGGAGAGGAAAATGAATGGAATTTGAATGATAATGTAAAAGTTAAAAGTTATGCATTGTCGGATGAATTGAATGAAATATTTAACTGTAGTAGCATAATAATTTCAAGATCAGGTTATTCAACAATTTTGGACTTAGCTGTGTTAAGGAAAAAAGCAATTTTGATTCCAACTCCCGGACAGTCAGAACAAGAATATCTGGCAAGGTATTTTAAGAAAAATAAGATTTTTTACTATGAAAAGCAGGAAAAGTTTGATTTGAAAAGATCATTGGAAGAAAGTAAATCATATTCCGGCATCAAAGTTGAAAATAACTTGTTAAATAAAATAATTGAAGAAAAGAAAACTTTATTTGATAGTTCACGTTAAATTGTATTGTTTTAAAAATTAATATTATGACATTAATAAAATCTATATCAGGTATCAGGGGAACAATAGGGGGAATACGCGGTGAGAATTTAACACCTTTTGATATCGTGGAATGTACTGCCGCCTATGCTCAAATAATAAAAGAAAAGAATGTGCCTCAAAAAGTGGTAGTAGGAAGAGATGGTAGAATGACAGGTGAAATAGTAAATGCATTGGTTGTAAGTACTTTGGTGAGTATGGGGCTGGATGTCGTGGATCTTGATTTTTCAACTACTCCGACCGTGGAAATAGCTGTTCCTGCCGAAAAAGCCGGAGCGGGTATTATATTAACTGCCAGCCACAATCCAAAAGAATGGAATGCTTTGAAATTCTTGGATGAAAAAGGAGAGTTTATATCTCCTGAAACAGGCGAAAAAGTGTTGAAGTATATCGAAAAACAAAAAGCTGAGTTTGCCGCACTCGAGTCTATTGGCAACTATGAAAAAAATGAAAATTATATTGATATTCATATTGAAAAGATATTGGATCTTCCATATATTGATGCAGATAAGATAAAGAAGAAAAAATTCAAAGTTGTTGTAGATTGTATCAATTCGACAGGAGTTATTTCGATTGTTCCGTTGTTAAAGTTATTGGGATGTGAAGTTATATCCATCAATGATAATCTTACCGGGGATTTCGCACATAATCCGGAACCATTACCGGAAAATCTTGTAGAACTGGCAGATATGGTAAAAGAACAAAAAGCAGATTTGGGAATAGCTGTCGACCCTGATGTTGACAGACTGGCGTTTGTATGTGAAAACGGGGAAATGTTTGGAGAGGAATATACACTTGTAGCTGCAGCGGATTATATTTTGGGTAAGAAGCCGGGCAATACAGTATCAAATCTGTCGTCCAGTAGGGCATTGGAAGATGTAACAAATAGATACTATGGACAATATTTTTCATCAAAAGTAGGAGAGGTTAATGTCGTAGCCAAAATGAAAGAAGTTGATGCAGTAATAGGAGGAGAAGGCAACGGAGGTGTAATATTGCCTGATTTACATTATGGACGGGATTCATTAATAGGTACGGTATTGATACTTGCATTGCTTGCGGAGAGGGATATATCTTTGTGTGAATTGAGAAAAACCTATCCGGATTATACGATTAGCAAAAATAAAATTCAACTTACCAAAGAAACAGATCCGGATAAAATAATTTTGAGTTTGATCGCTAAATATGAAGATGAAAAGATTAATGTTGAAGACGGTTTGAAAATTGATTTTGAGAATGGTTGGGTACAGTTACGGAAATCCAATACAGAACCGATAATGAGAGTTTATGCAGAAAGTACCAGTGAAGAAAAAGCTATGGAATTTGCAAAAATGATTATCGATGATGTCGAAGATATAATAAAAGATTTGTAATAAGTGTAAAACAAGTTTGTAATTAAACTTTAAAATATTAAATTTGCATTAGTTTTTGGCCCCGTAGTTCAACTGGATAGAATATCAGATTTCGGCTCTGAGGGTTGAGGGTTCGAGTCCTTCCGGGGTCACTTTTTATAAGCTATTTTGTAAATGCATATTGCACAATGTTAGCGCCCATTTCGAGAGCTTGCATCCTTTTTTCAGGAGGATCATGATGGACATCAGGGTCTTCCCAGCCGTCACCCAGATCACATTCATAATCATAAAAACAAACCAATTTGCCTTTATAAAAGATTCCGAATCCTTGGGCAGGCTTTCCGTCATGCTCATGGATTTTAGGAAGTCCTGTTTTAAAATCAAACTTCTGATGATATATTGGATGCTCCCATGGTACTTCAACAAATTCCTTGTCCGGAAAAACATGTTTCATAGCTAATCTGATATATGGGTCAAGACCGTAATTGTCTGAAATGTGGAGAAACCCTCCTCCGGTAAGATAGTTTCGGAGGTTTTCCGCTTCACTATCTGAAAATATGATATTTCCATGACCCGTTATATGCAAAAAAGGATAATTGAATAATTCAGGAGAACCTACATCGACGGTAGCAAAATTTGGATCAATATCCGTATCAAGATATTTATTACAGAAAATTGATAAATTCTTCAAGGAAGTAGGATTGGCATACCAATCTCCTCCTCCGTTATATTTCAATAGAGCCAACTTTATTGAATTGGTACCTGTAAAAGCTGATGAAATTATCAATACAGCTAGAGCAATTAGTATCTTGATTTTCATATTATAAACTAAATTTACACGATGTAAACTATTTTTTATCTATTTTATTGTTAAAAATTATTGATAATATTTTAACATTTTTTTTATCTTTGTAAAATGTAACTATTCAGGTAACTGCTATTTTTGTATCATAAAATATGCTTACATGAGTATTTGCAGTAAAATAATCCTATTGATGTCTGTATATGCAATTGTATTTAATGTACAAGTTGTGTCTATACAGACTTTGTTTTTTTTGCTAACATTAATTTAAAATTCTGATTAAGATTTTTATATTTTTGTTAAAGATCGATAGTTCTTTAGGGATATTATTGATAAGGAATTAATGTTTTATATTTTTTAGAAAAATAATATACTGGTTTTATGGGATGGTTTAAAAGATTGAAAAAAGGAGTTCAGACTACTACTAAAAATAAAAAAGATACACCGGGAGGTATTTGGTATAAGTGCAAGGGATGTGGTCAGACTATGACAAATAAAGAATTGGCAGATAATTTGTATGTATGCCCTCATTGTGATTTTCACGTAAGAATCGGACCGGATGAGTATTTTGATATTATTTTTGATGGTAAATATACAAGATTGTTTACAGGATTAAGATCAAAAGATTTCTTGGAATTTACAGATTTAAAATCATATGCTGATCGTTTGTCTGCAATTGAAAAGAAAAAACCTGGAAGAGAGGCAATTGAAGTTGCAGAGGGGAAAGTAAAGCAAAAGCCACTTGTAATTGCTGCTATGGATTTTGGATATATCGGTGGTTCTATGGGGTCAGTAGTAGGTGAAAAAATATCAAGAGCAGTAGATTATTGTATTGAAAAAAGACTTCCGCTGTTGATTATTTCAAAATCAGGAGGAGCAAGAATGATGGAATCTTCATTTTCATTGATGCAAATGGCAAAGACCTCAGTGCAATTGGCTCAATTGGCAAAAGCAGGATTGCCTTATTTTTCATTGATGACCAATCCTACTACAGGAGGAGTTACAGCTTCATTTTCAATGCTTGGTGATATAAATATAGCTGAACCTAAAGCTCTTATCGGATTTGCTGGTCCGCGTGTTATCAAAGAAACGATAAAAAGAGATCTACCTGAAGGATTTCAAACATCAGAATTTTTACTTGATCATGGTTTTCTTGATTTTATAGTTCATAGAAAAGATCTTAAAGAAAAGATAAATGACTTGTTAGTGTTATTTAATGTAAAACAAGAAGCTAAAAAAGAGGTAGTGGTTTAGTTGGTATTACAGGTCGTATATTAAAAATCAGAAGTGTGCAAATATGCTCTGATAACTATTTACACTGATTAAGATTTATTCTGAAAATAATGAGTTGCCCCATTATTTAAGTTGTTTTAAATTGTTGTTCCGGGAATTTTAACATTTTATTAATATAAATAATTTTTTATATAATTTTTATTTTAAAATATTAGTTTTACTTTTGTGTCGTGATTTATTTTTTTATAAACAAAATTTGAAACTGTGGAAAACGGAGGTAAAATGAAATTCGAACCGGTTTATTCTTCAAAAATAAGAGCTGGAAAGAGAAGAACTTATTTTTTTGATGTAAGAGAAACCAAAGGAGGAGATTTTTTCATAACTTTAACAGAGAGCACTAGAAAGTTTGATGGTGAAGGATATGAAAGACATAAGATCTTTTTGTACAAAGAAGATTTTAACAGATTTTTGAAGGGGATGGAAGAGACTATCAATTATGTGAAAACAGAACTGATGCCTGACTATGATTTTGATGAATATCAACGCAGACAGGAAGAATGGGAGAGAAAAAGAGCTGAAGAACAAAAACAAGAAGAGGAAAATAATAAATTGGAATCCGATGAAGAGAAAAAAGATGATTCTCATTCAGAGGAAGATATGTCCTGGTAGTTCAGAGCTTATAGATTATTAATACAGTATTTTACTGGCCTGTTTATTATTGAGCTAGAGATAGTGTCTAAATGCTTTTACCAATGGTTTAAGTGTAATGATATTAGTATCAGGTTTTTTGAATACGGTTGTTGGTAATTATTATAGAAGTTAAATAATAAATTTTAAGAAGATGAAGCTATTTCATCTTCTTTTTTTTGACTATATCCAAAATATACTGTAGTTGCTCCTCTTTGGTCATGTTGTCAGTGTTTATAACAATAGCATCATCAGCTAATTTTAAAGGACTGTGTGCTCTTGAGGAATCTATTTTATCCCTTTTAATAAGATTATTTTTAACTTTATCTAAATTTACAGCCTCTCCCTTTTTTTCTTTAAGTTCCAGATATCTTCTTTTAGCTCTTATTTCAATATCTGCATCTATGAAAAATTTTATATCTGCATTGGGATAAACAACAGTGCCTATATCTCTTCCGTCCATAACTATACCGCCTTTTTTGCCTAATTCTCTTTGGATCTTTACAAGAAATTCCCGGACTTCGGGAATTGCGGATATTTCACTTACATGTGAGGAAATATAGAGGGTTCGTATTTTATCTTCAACACATTCATTATCCAAAAAGATTATATTTTCACCATTCTGAATGGAGAAATCTATTGATGTGTTTTTGAGGATTTCTTTTATTTCTCCAATATTTTCCGCATTTATATTGTTCTTGAGCAATTTATAGGTGATAGCTCTATACATAGCACCACTATCAATATAGATATATCCGAGTTTTTTTGCCAGGGATTTGGCTATTGTAGATTTACCTGAGGAAGAGTATCCGTCAATAGCGATAATTAGTTTTTTATTATTCATATTGCAAAAATATAAAAAAGCCTTGTAATAATAAATTACATGGCTTTTTTATGTGATTTCAAATTTTATCTAATTTGGATTTAATACTCATCCTCATTGAAAAGAAAATCGTCTTTTCGAGGATAATCAGGCCAAATATCTTCAATATTTTCGTATATTTCTCCCTCATCTTCCATTTCTTGCAAGTTTTCGATTACTTCTATCGGTAATCCAGATCTGATAGCATAATCGATTAATTCATCTCTGGTTGCAGGCCATGGTGCATCTTCAAGATGGTGAGCCAATTCTAATGTCCAGTACATATATTTATTTTTGTTTTGTTAATTAATGAGATTTTTATAAATAATGCAAAAAATTGTAAAAAAGTTTAAAAAAGTAATAAAATAATTAAATTTATATAATCAACATAGCATCTCCGTATGAAAAGAATTTATATTTTTCTTTAACTGCAATGTTATAGGCATCCAGAATAAGATCTGTATCTGCAAAAGCACTTATCATTATCAATAAACTTGATTTCGGTAAATGAAAATTAGTTATTAAAGCATCTGAAATTTGAAAATCATAAGGAGGATAAATAAATAAATTTGTCCATCCTTCAGACGGTCGAAGCAATCCTGTCGCTGTGACGGATGATTCTACCGCTCTAGTAGAAGTAGTCCCTACAGTAAATATTCTATTTTTATTTACTTTCGCATTGTTAATAACTTTAGCAGTTTCTTCCGGAATACTGAAATATTCAGCATCCATTTTATGTTTTGACAAGTCTTCCACTTCTATAGACCTGAAAGTCCCAATTCCTATATGTAAAGTCAATTCTGTAAATTCAGCACCTTTTAATTCAAGTTTTTTCATCAGATTTCTCGTGAAATGCAAGCCTGCTGTAGGAGCTGCAATGGCACCATCGTTTTTGGCAAATATGGTTTGATACCTTTCTTTATCAAATTGCTCTTCGGCTCTTCCGATATATTTTGGTAAAGGTGTATGTCCAAGGCGTCTCAATGTTTTATGAAACTCTTCATCAGAACCGTCATACATGAATCTGATAGTTCTACCTCTTGAAGTAGTATTGTCCAATACTTCAGCAACCAGCATTTCAGATTCACCTTCTTTTTCAAAGTATAATTTATTTCCAACACGAATTTTTCTTGCGGGATCTACCAATACATCCCATAATCTTAATCTTGAATTCAATTCTCTTAATAAGAAAACTTCGATTTTAGCTCCTGTTTTTTCTTTATTTCCGTAAAGTCTGGCAGGAAAAACTTTTGTGTTATTAATTACAAAAGAGTCACCTTCATTTACATAATCGATAATATCTTTAAATAACTTGTGTTCAATTTTTCCACTGTCTTTGTGCACAACCATCAATCTGGATTCATCTCTTTCTTCAGATGGATATTGAGCTATCAATTCCCTTGGCAAATCAAAATTAAATTTGGATAGCTTTGATTTCATATGTGATTTTTTAATTTTTTGCAAAAATACTATTATTGTCAATTTTTCATAATGATTATTGAAATATATAAGCTTTTTGCAGATTATTTTATTAAGTTCATCTAAACTTCTTTTTTTATAACTTCATTTAGGGTAATTTGGTTCTAAAATTTGAGTGTTTTTTTTAATTTATTATTTCACAAGTGAAATTAATTTGGATTTATTTATTAAAATTAAATATTATGAGGGAAAAGTGAATGGGATTTGTAAGTTTATTCAGTGAAATTGTGATATCTTTATTTTAGTGAGGTTTTCTGTTGCTAGTTTGTCAGACACTGGATATAAGGCGGAATTGTTCTTTGATATTTAGTACCAAATAAAAATTTATCAAATGAAGATATATATAAAATTACTATATAATGCACTACTTCAAGCTAAAAACCAATTGGTAAATAATAAACTTCGGACGTTTTTATCCCTTTTGGGAATATCCATTGGGATTTTTAGTATTGTCGTCGTTAAAACTGCAGTGGATTCTTTGGAATATAATGTAAAAACAAGTTTTGCTAAACTGGGGACAGATATTATTTATATAGATAAAATGCCATGGAACAAAGATTCCAGAAAAAACTATTGGAAATATAAACGAAGACCGGAAATCAGCTATAAAGATTATAAGGCTATTGAGGAAAACGTTAAATCTGCTAAAAATGTCTCTTTTACTGTTTTTGTGGGCGGGAAAACATTGAAATACAAATCTTCAAGTGTTGAGGGAGCATATATCCTTTGCCCGACATGGAAATTCGGAGATATGATGAAACTCGATTTTGATGAAGGAAGATATTTTACAAGAAATGAATATATCGCCGGAAATAATAAAGTTATTCTAGGATATAATATAGCTACGGAATTATTTCAAGGAATAAGCCCTATCGGTAAAGATGTGAAGATCTTCGGTCAAAAATTCAAAATAATCGGTGTTCTTGCAAAAGAAGGTGATAATATTGTTAATGTGATGCCATTTGACGATGCAATAATGATAAATTATAATACCGCACGGAAATATATTAACGTCAAAGACAAATTCAGAACAGGAAGAATGCTTAGTGTGCAAGCGTTTGATGAAAATAATCTCTCCCAAACAGAGGACGAAGTTATTGTTGCTATGCGAAAAGTGAGAGGCTTAAAACCTGTTGAATCCAATAATTTTGCAATAAATGAATCTACCCTGTTTACAAAAATATTGGATCAGGTTTTTGGTTCGATTAATATTGCAGGATTTTTTATTGGTGTTTTTGCTTTGATAGTCGGAATGGTAAGTATTGCTAATATAATGTTTGTTTCGGTCAAAGAAAGAACAAAAATAATCGGGATTAAAAAAGCCGTAGGGGCAAGAAGAATGATTATTCTATTGGAGTTTTTACTTGAAGCTATCATATTGTCTTTAATAGGCGGGATTATCGGATTGCTATTGGTCTTTATAAGCATTACAGTGATTAATAATTATGTGGATTTCGTGATGTTCCTTTCTATAGGGAATGTTTTATATGGCGTTTTATGGAGCATTGGCGTTGGTATTATTGCAGGTATTGTTCCTGCTTATAGTGCTTCAAAACTTGATGCAGTTGTTGCTATAAGAAAATAATCACTATTAATTATTTATGATCGGGAAATTAAGTTATTTTTGCAAATTTTAAATATGGCTACATTTATTAATTAACAAAAAATCAAACATTTTATGAAAAAGTTTTTATTTGCATTTATCACCTTACTTTTTATAGGTAATATTAATGCACAAACAAAAAAAATTGAATTTATGGAGTATGACCTTGCAAATGGTTTGCATGTGATATTGCACGAGGATCATACTACTCCTATTGTTGCTGTTTCGGTAATGTATCATGTAGGTTCTAAAAATGAAAAACCGGAGAGAACAGGATTTGCTCATTTCTTTGAACATTTAATGTTTGAGGGTAGCAAATATGTTAAAAGAGGTGAATATGACAGATATTTGCAAAATGTTGGTGGTATGAATAATGCAAATACAACTCAAGACAGGACATTTTATTATGAAGTATTACCTTCCAATAATATAGAACTTGCACTTTGGTTGGAGTCCGAAAGAATGCTTCATGCTAAAGTGGATTCAATAGGAATCGAAACACAAAGAGAAGTCGTCAAAGAGGAAAAGCGTCAACGTATAGATAACAGACCTTATGGAACTATTATGAAAGAAGCTTTTGGACATGCTTATAAAGTTCATCCGTATAAATGGCCTGTTATAGGATCAATGGATGATTTGAATGCTGCGACAGAAAAAGATTACAAAGATTTTTATAATACTTTTTATGTTCCGAACAATGCTATTTTGTCTATTGCAGGAGATATTGATATAAAAGAAACTATAAAATTGATATCCAAGTATTTTGGTAGTATACCTAAAGGTACAAAAGAAATATACAGACCACATATAGTTGAACCTCCATTGGGTGGGGAAGTGAGAGATACTATCTATGATAATATTCAATTACCGGCGATCATTGAGACGTATAGAATTCCGGCTATGGGAACTAAAGATTTTTATGCTGCATATATGTTTGCTCAATTACTTGCAGGAGGCAAAAGCTCAAGGATGAACAAAGCTTTAGTAGATGAGAAACAATTGGCATTATTTGTAGCGAGTTTTCCTTATCCTCTTGAAGATCCGGGAGTACATCTTATGTTTGCAATAGCCAATATGAGTAAAGATCCGGGTGAAGTGGAAAAAGCTATGAATGATGAGATAGAAAAGGTGAAAACAGAGAAAATTAGTGATAAGGAATTTCAGAAATTAAGAAATATGATAGAGGCTGAATTTGTTGATAATAGTGTAAAAATGGTTAGTATTGCAGAGAATCTGGCAAATTATAAAATGTATTACGGAGATACAAATCTTATAAATACAGAGTTGGACAGATTTATGAATGTGACTAAAGAAGATATTCAAAATGTAGCAAAGAAGTATTTCAATAAAGACAATAGGGTAGTGCTGTTTTATTTACCGAAAAAATAATTATAAATTTTAAAAAAACATTAAATTAAATAGTAATGAAAAAAATAATATTATTAGTATTTTTAGCTGCATTTTTTATTCAGTGCAGTCCTAAAATCAAAAAAGATATAAATAAACAGGATGAGACAACATTTGATTTCAGATCAAAAGCTCCTGAACCCAAACCTGCACCTGAGGTTAAATTTGGAGATTATGATGTTTATACTTTGGATAATGGATTGAAAGTTATCGTGGTTCAAAACAATAAGGTTCCAAAAGTTTCAATGAGACTGTTTTTGGATAGAAAACCCGTTTTGGAAGGGAATAAAGCAGGGTATATTGAATTGACCGGTGAATTGCTATCCAGAGGTTCGAAAAGCAAATCCAAAGCCCAATTAGATGAGGAAATAGATTTTCTCGGTGCTGATTTTATGACATTCGGCAAAGGGTTTTATATGTCGGGATTATCAAAATACGCTGACCAAATGTTGGCAATAGCAGCTGATGCTATCAGAAATCCTGCTTTTCCCGAAGAAGAATTTGAGAAGATAAAAACTCAGAAAATGTCACAGTTAGCTTCGGCTAAAGATGATCCGAATTCCATTGCTTCAAATGTTAAAAGTGTATTGAATTACGGGGAAAATCATCCTTTTGGTGAATTGGAAACAGAAAAAACGGTCAACAACATTACTTTGGAAGATTGTAAGAACTATTATAATAATTATTTTAATCCATCAGATGGTTACTTGGTTTTTGTAGGCGATATCAATAGTGATAATGCAAAACAACTTGCCGAAAAGTATCTCGGTGACTGGGAAGCAAAACTACTCCCTTCGTTGGAATTGCCAAAAGTGCATGCTCCTGATAAGACTACAATTGATTTTGTCAATAAACGAAGTGCCGTTCAATCTGTATTGGCTATTACTTATCCGGTAGAATTGACACCAAGTAGCAAAGATCTTATAAAAGCAAGAGTATTGAATACATTGCTCGGTGGTTTCTTCAGAAGCAGATTGAATCAAAATCTAAGAGAAGATCATGCATATACATATGGCATCAGATCATCGCTTACGGATAATCCTGTAATAGGGGAATTTGCCGCTAGTACTAGTGTGAGAAATGAAGTTACGGATAGCGCCATCTATCAGATACTGTTAGAAATGAATAAACTCCGAAATGAAAAAGTTCCGGAAAAAGAATTGAATTTGGTTAAAAGTGTAATGACAGGAAATTTCGGAAGAGCACTGGAAGATCCTTCTACTATTGCAAATTTTGCATTGAAAACGGAAAGATTTAATCTGCCTAAGAAATTTTATCATGATTATCTTAAAAATCTTGCTGCTGTCACTGCAGATGATGTAATGATGATGGCTAAAAAATACCTGAGACCGGATAAAGCAAATATCGTTGTAGTAGGAGATGGGAAGAGTGTGGCAGGTAAATTACAATCTTTAGGAGAAGTACGTTTTTATGATTTTTATGGAAATGAAGTTGAAAAGAAAGAGTCTACGGCTAAAAGCACAACTCTAGAGCAACTGTATGATGATAATATTAAGGCATTGGGAGGTAAGGAAAAAATCAATTCGGTAAAATCATTAGAAACGGAATATGTAGCTACTATCCAGGGAATGGAGATGAAAATGTGGGAACTGAAATTAAATGGGGAAAAGTCTGCAATGAAAATCATTATGATGGGACAAGCTATTCAGGAACAAAAATTTGATGGAAAGAATGGAATAAGGATAGCTCAGGGAAGGAAAATGCCTATTCCGGATGAAGATATTGAAGATGTTAAATCTGAAACGTATGTATTTCCCGTGTGTGCATTTAAAAAAGATACCGGTATTGTTATGACAGGAACGGAAACTATTGATGATAAGGATTATTATGTATTGGAACAAAAAACAGATAAGAAAACTTCTAATTATTATTTTGATACCAAGACTCATTTACTTACTATGATAGATATTATATCTACAGCTAATGGCGTTGAACAAAAATTGACACAAAAATATTCTGATTATAAAGAACATGATGGTGTTTTGATCCCAGAAAAGATTACTCTGGTAGGTGCTATGCCTATGCCTGTAGAGTTTAAACTTACTAAGGCAGTAGTAAACGGGGAAGTTGATGAGAATGTATTTAAAGTAGATTGATTGAGCAATTATAAATATAATTAAAGGCTGTCTTTTTAGATAGCCTTTAATTTTATACTATAATTGTTATTGTTAACTTTATTGCATACCTTTGTAATTTGAAAATCACATTTCTGCTAAAGTGGTCAGTGTACTTGCTACTTGGTTAGAAAATAAATTGTTAATATAAAGTATCATGACAAAAAAAGTAACTCTTAACGATATGACATTTGTTAAGATGATTGAAAAATCCGTATTGAAAGAAAAAGTTAAAGAACTTGCCGATCAGATTAATGAAGAATATAAAGGTGAATTTCTAGAGCTTATAGTTGTGCTTAAAGGTGCCTTTATCTTTGCTTCAGATCTTATTAGAAATCTCACAGTTGATCACGCTATCCATTTTGTTCAGTTTTCTTCATATAGCGGTACAAGATCAACAAATGAAATTAAGGAAAAACTTTCGGTTAACTTTCCTGTCGAAGGAAAACATATCCTTATTATTGAAGATATTATTGATACCGGAAATACTTTGAATTATTTTATAGGGAAATTGAAAAAGAAACATCCGAAATCAATACACATAGCTGCTTTATTATTTAAGCCAAATGCATTTAAGCATAATTTTCCTGTGAAATTTAAAGCTTTTGATATTGATGACAAATTTGTTATAGGTTACGGACTTGATCTGGATGAGAAAGCCAGACATTTGAAACATATTTATCAATTGGAAGAAGAGTGATCAGTGTTTTGTCTACATTTATTTGTTAACACTAAAAAAATATCAGATGAAGAATTTTTATTTAGTTTTATTTGCGGTTCTGTTTATCGGGTTGTCTTGTGCGGAAAATAGAAAAGATAATTCAATTACCATAGATAATAAAAGTGAAGTGGATACATCTGTTATTTTTCCGGGGGCTTATTCTACTTCAAAATATATTCCTCTTTTGAAAAATAAAAATGTCGCTTTAGTTGTAAATCAAAGCAGTTTGATAAATGAAACTCATCTTTTGGATACATTGACTGCATTGGGGATTACTGTAAAAAAGATATTTTCACCTGAACATGGCTTTAGAGGAAAAGAGGATGCGGGGAAAACCATTGATAATACCATTGATAAGGCAACAGGTGTTTCTGTAGTATCACTTTACGGGAAAAAAAGAAAACCTACAAAGGAAGATCTTAAAGATATCGATATTATAATTTTTGATATTCAGGATGTAGGTGTTAGATTTTATACATATATTTCCACAATGGGGCTTGTAATGGAAGCAGCCGCTCAAAATGATATTCCATTTATAGTTCTTGACCGTCCTAATCCTGTTGGTTACCTGATAGACGGACCTATGCTTGAAGAAAAATATAAGTCGTTTGTAGGAATGTATCCTATACCGATAGCTTATGGTATGACAATTGGCGAATTGGCAAAAATGATAAAAGGAGAGAAGTGGATAGAAAATGCCGAAGATTTGGATTTAACCGTTGTGCCATGTGTCAATTACAGACATGATAAAATTTATAACCTTCCTGTCAAGCCATCACCAAATCTTCCGGATTTGATCGCTGTTACATTGTATCCTTCACTTTGTTTATTTGAAGGTACGACGGTAAGTGTAGGGCGCGGGACAGATAAACCTTTCAAACAGATCGGTCATCCCGGGTTGAAAGATTATTTCAAATACTATTTTGTGCCGGAACCGACTGAAGGAGCAAAGAATCCTAAGCATAATGGTGAAAAATGTTATGGAATTGACTTGAGTGGTTTGAAAGTTAAAGATATAAGGTTCAAAAACAAATTGGATTTATCTTATTTGGTGGAATTTTATAAGAAACTAAAAAACAAAGATAACTACTTTTTAAAGAATAATTGGATTGATAAATTAGCCGGAACCGATCAATTGAAAAAAATGATCATTGCCGGTAAAACCGAAGATGAGATAAGAGCATCATGGAAAAAAGACCTTGATGTTTTTAAAGGTAAAAGAGAGAAGTATTTGATATACAAATAAGAAAAGTAGCAAGATTAGCCCGTATATAAAGTGCAGGCTAATCTTGTTATATATGCTCAATCTATCTTTTCATGCTTATTATCATATTTTTTTATAACCCATGATACAATGAAATAAGATAAAAGTATGATTACCGGAGAATCATATGGTTATTACGATCAATATTTCTAAGGTGAAATAATGCTTCTTCAAGATTAGTAGGTTCAATTATTTTTAACTTTTTCAGTAAATACACGGTTGCTTCCTCTATATCAATATTTTTATAATAACTATCTCTTGCAAAATGCAGATATTTCATCAATAAAAAGGCATCAAACCAACGAAAAAATCTTTTTTTAAAAGCAGGATAATCTTTTGTATGTTTTTTTATTTCCAAATATCTTTTGATGAAGTTCCTTGATTTGAGAAAATCCAAAACAGGTTTATCAACATGTCTTATATTATTATAATCATGATAAATATCTTCCAGTTTCGATAATAAAGAATTTAAGGATTCAAATGATCTGAAATTGTATGTTTGTAAAGATTGTCCCAATCGGATAATGTTGCTTATAGCTCTTCCTGTACCAAATGGAACTCTGTCTGATATTCTTGCTGAAGGAAATACTTTTGTACTGTTTATTTCGGCAAAATAACCTGTTTTAATAAATTTATGAAGAAAATAAAAGTCTTCTCCGGCTTGTCTTTTGTTCATTCCGAATGCTTCTTTATATGCATAATTTCTTACAGCCATAGCACTACCTATTGTGTAATAGGCAAATGGTAATTTCAATAATCTTTGCATATTTATATAATATCTTAAATGCAATTCATATTGAATAATGGCTTTTTTTTCTTCAGGGGCAATATTTCCATTCAGATTATGCTCAAAATAAATACTATATGCTTTTATTTTAGTATCGGTTAAACTTATTTTTATTAGTTCATCCAGATAATTCGCTTCGACAATTGTATCTCCGTCGAGATTTACGATTAATCCTTGCTGATAATTTATTTTGTCAAATCTTTTTACGGCTTCATCCATTCCTATTTTTCTTGCAATGCCGGGACCAGCGATATTTTTATCTATGTTTTTAATATAAACCGGAAAAAATTTTAATTTGGGGGTGGAAATGTTATCGCTTAAAGCCTTTAATTTGTCATATTGTTTCTTATGAAATTCCGAAATATTTTCAGGTACCGAATCGCTTTCATTGATTACGATTATGATTTCTACAGCACCATTTTCAAATGAGTTTTGTTTTAGCGAATCAATGGTTTTCTCAATAAAATGTTCATTAAAAGCAGGGATGACGACAATGACTTTTAAATCATTGCTGACAGGGCTTGAAATCAAAGGGTGTTCATATTCGAAATTATCGTATTTCCTCATTTATTTCTTTAAATTTTTTATCCAGATCCAATACCTGTTTGATCAAATAATGATTTCCATCATTATTTATAATAAAATCTGCGAGTTTTATTTTTTCTTCTTCCGGCATTTGATTTTTAACTCTGTTCAAAACACTATCCCTGTCTGTATTATCTCTCATCATTACTCTTTGAATCCGGATATTGAGAGGTGCGGTGACTAAAATATTTAAATCCAGATCCTTATAACTGCTTGTTTCAAACAATAGAGCTGCTTCTTTTATGATATATGGAGCTTCCTGATCTTTTACCCAGTTAAGGAAATCTTTTTTAACAGCAGGATGAATCGTTTTATTCAGTATTTCCAGTTTATGTTGATCTATAAAAGCTATTTCAGCGATATGCTTTCTGTTAAGTTGACCGTTTTCAAGGTAGCTTTTTTTACCGAAAATATTCTCTATTTTATTTATTATCTCTTTGTTATTTGTCATGAGATACTTAGCTCGCTCATCGGCATAATAGACCGGAATTTCCAAAATTTCAAATATTTTGCAAACAGTTGTTTTACCACAACCTATTCCTCCTGTTATACCTATTCTTAACATGATTTAAAAAAGGATTTTGTCTAATTCATGAATATTTTGAATTACATTATCGGCATATTTCTCATTTCTGTCTGAAATCCTGTTAGGATTAAACCAGCAAGTATCAAAACCATAATCTTTAGCTCCTTTGATATCTGCAATAATATTGTCACCTACTACCAGGTATTGAGATTTATCCAGTGCTCCTGTTGCCTTATGAACATATTCAAAATATTCTTTATTGGGTTTCGATTTCCCCATTTCACCTGATATGAATATCTGTTCGAATTTGGATTTATGTTTGCATTTTTCAAATCTGGGTCTTTGCACCTCTTTCATTCCGTTAGTGATTATTGCCATATTGATTTTTCTATGCAATTTTTCCAAGTAAATATCAGTATTTTCAATCAATTTTGAATTTTCGACAAGCATGTCAATGAATTTCGAATTGAATTCGTTTATATCAATACCTTTAATTCCCAAGGTGTCAAAAAGTCTTTTGAAGCGGAGCGTTTTTATTTCTTCATGCGAAATCTCGTTTCTATCATAAGCAGTCCAAATTTCATTGTTTAGATTAGTGAAATTAGAAAAAATCTCATCATTAAATATATGTCCGTAATGTTCTAAACACTGTTTCAGTGCTTTTTTCTGTGAATATGTAAAATCAAACAATGTATTATCAGCGTCAAATAATAACCATTTATATCTCATGTAATAGAAATTTTAAATTAACCCGGAAGTCTCATAAAATAAATCAATCTTTTAATACTGTATTTTCCCGGTTTGTGGATAGTTAGCAAAAATAAGCCACCTATAATGGCAAGATTTTTCATGAAATTTATCATCTGCACCCTTTGTACATCCGGTGGATCATTCCAAAAGGAATATACGATAAACGTCGTTGGGACTAAATAAAGAATCAACAAGAAAGCACCAAATCTGGAATAATATCCTATGAGAACCAATGTTGCTCCGATGATAAGAAAAACTATAACACTTCCCAGTAAAAAATCTTGTTTCCATGTTAAACCATATATTGACATAGTATTTTTGGTGTCATCAAAGTATAAAAAGGAATCAAATGCTTCATAATAAAACATTATTGCAATGAATATTCTTGCAGTGAGATCTATGCTGTTTTTCATTCTTAGGTTTGTATTTCTACAAACAAAGATAAGAATTTTTAATAATACGGAGTATGATCAGTATTGATTTTCTAGTTTATGTTTTATCTAAATGGATTATAAAATAGTTTTTTTATGAAATCACAATTATTTTATTTACATTTGATAATTAATTTTGTAAATCAATTAATAGAAAAATGATGATACTTAAAAATTTTGTATTCTGTTTGTTTTTCATTTTTCCTGTTTTATTAAATTCACAAATAGGAATAGAATTATTGGGAAATAAAAATGAATATAAAAGCTGGAATGATGTTATATATAATTATTCCGGTAAAGAGAGTAAAATGTTTAAATATTCCTATGGGATAGGCGTCAATTATTGGTTTAGGTTAGAATCTTACAGATTGGAGTTTACACCGGGAGTTTATTATATGTACTCAAGATTCAAGTTTCCTGATTCCGAATGCAAATTTGAATATAATACTCAAGTGGCAGGAGCAGAATTTGATATGAATATTTATATGTTTGATTTTGTAGGAAGAAATTATAAGAGGGATTGCCCGACTTTTTCTCATGATGGAGAGTGGTTTAAAAAAAGCTTTTTCATTCAGGTTTCGCCCGGACTTTTCGGAGCATTCAGATCAGTTAAAAATTCTGTTGATAATATTGAGGATATGAATATTGCGGGGAAATTCGATTTTGGGTTTGGATTGGATATAAAGATATCAGATCATTTGATCGTAGCACCTGTTATTAAGTACGGATTGTATATCGGTGAAAAATGGAACGGTTTCTCAGAATTTCATGCAGAAAGGTCGTACAATGATATAACCCCGGGGAATTATGTTAATTTGGTTTTTAACTTTTATTTAAAATAAAGATGAAAAGGAAAGATTTTAATAAATTAGCAGTTTTAGGCGCTGCAGCTGGTATTGTTTCTTGCAATGTCACAACTGAAATACAAGAAACTCAAAGATCCGAAAATTTGGAGCAGATTCCAAAAAAATCATTGATAAAGCCTAAAAGACTTAAAGAAGGTGATACTATCGGATTGATAGCACCGGGAAGTCCTTTTTCTGAAGATGCATATGAAAGAGCATTGGAAAATATAACAAAACTTGGTTTTAAATATAAAAATGCTAATAATCTTTTTTTAAAATTAGGATATCTTGCCGGTGATGATAAACGGAGAATTGATGATATTCATCAGATGTTTGCAGATCCTGAAGTGGATGCTATCTGGTGTGTCAGAGGCGGCTATGGGACGACCAGACTTTTATATGATTTGGATTATGATCTGATTGAAAAAAATCCTAAAATATTGCTTGGTTACAGCGATATTACGGCACTGTTACAAGCTATCCATAAAATGACAGGTTTGGTTACATTTCACGGACCTGTTGCTTCTACGGAAATGACTGATTACAATATGGAGATATTTAGATCGGTACTGATGAGCACAGATAAAAATATTAGAATTCAAAATAAAATAGAAGTAAAAGATTCCGATGAATTCAAACCGCAAATAATTGTCAACGGACATATGAAAGGTCAATTTGCAGGAGGAAATCTAACATTATTGTCTGCAATGGCAGGTACTCCGTATCAATTGGATGCAAAAAATAAATTGGTTTTTATCGAAGATGTTGGGGAGAAGCCATATCGAATTGACAGAATGTTGACCCAGTTGCGTCAAACCGCTAATCTAAAAGAAGCTAATGGAATAGTACTCGGAGTCTTCAATGATTGTAATGCTGATCCTGAAGATAAAAATACTTTAAGCTTGAAGGAAACTTTAATTGACCGCTTGGGAGATCTTGATATTCCTGTATTTTATGGTTTTTCTTTTGGACATATCAATGAGATTTGTACTATTCCCATCGGTATTGAAGGCGCATTTATTATTGCCAGTCAAGAATTGCTTTTGTTTGAAAATGCAGTAAGTTAGTTTGTAATTTTTTTAATAAAAAATATTATATATATATATGAAATTATCATCAAAAATTTATAATCTTGAATTAAAACATACTTTCCAGATTTCACGTGGAGCGCATGATATCCAAAGAACTTTGATAGTGAAACTTGAGCAGGATGGAAAAGTAGGATACGGGGAAGCGGTAGAAGATCCTTATTATGGATTTACTGTAGAAGGAATGCAGGCAAAACTTGAAGAGTTGAGACCAGTTATTGAGAACTATCATCTTGAAAATCCGGAAGGATTTTGGGATATGCTCAATAAGGAATTGGATGATCAAAGATTCTTGCATTGCGCTATAGATATCGCTGCCAATGATCTTTATGGTAAATTACTTGGTAAACCATTATATGAAATATGGGGATTGAATATAGATAATATTCCGATGACAAACTATACTATCGGTCTGGATAGCCTTGAAGTTATGAAAGAAAAGCTTTTGGAATTTCCTTGGCCTTTGTATAAAGTCAAATTGGGTACTCAAAATGATATCGAAATAATCCGGGAATTGAGAAAGATAACAGATGCGACATTCAGGGTTGATGCAAATACAGGTTGGGGTGTAGAAGAAACTATTGAAAATTCTAAAGTTCTAAAAGAATTGGGAGTTGAGTTTATAGAGCAACCAATGCCTTATGATAAATGGGAAGATATGGAAATAGTTTATAAGGGCAGTGTTTTGCCTTTGATGGCTGATGAATCTTGCAGAACGGAAGTTGATGTTCCCAAATGTGTAAATCGTTTTACAGGTATTAATGTAAAATTGGTCAAAGCCGGAGGTATCACTCCTGCCAGAAGAATGTTGATTGAAGGAAAGAAATTAGGGCTGAAAACTATGGTAGGATGCATGACGGAATCTTCTGTTGGTATTGCTGCGGTAGGTCAATTGCTTCCATATCTTGATTATGTAGATATGGATGGAGCACTATTGTTGAAAAACGATATCGGTTATGCTCATGATATTACAGACGGTGTAATCACTTTGTCAGATAGACCAGGAACCGGTGTCGTGTTAAATGAACCTTTTTAATTTTTTGTTAATTTGGAATATATAGATTTTACCGGAACAGCATATTTAGGACTTCCAAACAATGCCGCTTTTATGGATTTGATCTATAAAGGTATAGAGAGATACGGCATTAATTTTGGCGGTTCCAGACTAAATAATGCTGTTCCTGAAATCTATAATCAGGCAGAAAAGTATTTTGCTTCAAAATTATATTGCGAAGATACTTTGATTACTTCATCTGGAACTCTTGCCGGAGTTTTATTAGCCGGGTATTTGAAAAAAAATAACTATAATATTTTTATATCTGATGATCTGCATCCTGCATTAATGTGCAATTTTAATACTTATACAAGGTTTAATAATCTATCTCAAGTATTACACGGAATCAGAGCTAAAGAAGTAAATACACAAAATGTTGTACTATTGAATACAATAAATCCAGTTTCATTGCAAACAATCGACTTGGATATTCTTTCTAAATTCAGGAATGTACATAATACGATTTTTGTTTTTGATGATTCTCATGGAATCGGTGTAAGAGGAGATGAAAATTGGGGAATAGCTGGATATGTTAAACAAAGAGGATTGAAATATATTATTTTATCTTCATTGGCAAAAGCATTCTCACTAGAAGGAGGGGTTTTAGCCGGTGAAAAAATTATAATTAATAGTATTAAAAAGGAATCATTATGGGGTGGGGCATCCCCGCCACCTCCGTTTTATTTTTATGCTTTGATATCCGGTGAAGATGTATATCAGAAACAAATGATGAAATTAAAACAAAATATCCGGTATTTTATTGATAATCTAAAACCGGAAAATAATTTAAAATACTTGGATGACTATCCTGTGTTTATTAATACCGGGAAATCTATATATCGTAGCTTGATTAATAAAGGAATCAGAATTTCAGCTTTTAGATATCCTACAAAAAACGACCCTCTCACAGAGAGGATCGTTATTAATGCAAATCATTCCTTAAGGGATTTGGATCTATTATTGAAAAAAAATTAGAATCCGCCTCCACCCATATTTTGTAGAGCATCCATACTCATTTCGTTATATCCTGATTTATCAAAATCAAAAACTGATTTGTCAAAATCCTTTTTGAATTCCGTTGCTTTGGTTGTCATAGAGAATTGTCCCGGAATAGATACTGTGTATTCCATAGGAAATCCACCAATCTTAGAGTTGTCCATCCCTTGAGATACAACACCGTTTGTTTTGATTTCTTCCGTTATCCACATAGTCATTGAAGCGTTTTCTTGATCGCTTTTCACTTCTACCAAATGTGTTTTATATCCCAGTATTTCTTTTGTTTGATCTTTATGATGAACATATTCAGGTTCTTTTGCATCATTGTCCTTCTTCATTTTTTCCACTTCTTCTATTGGCATTTTAACCAGAATCTTTTGCCCCATCATATCCATGTACATTTCGCTATTACCATCTTTATCCATGATGATTTTTACTATACTCATACCACCCATGCTATTTATTTTAGTTAAAGCTCGGTCTTTTTCAAAGTACAGTTTTGTAGTAGTGTTTTTGATCATATTTTCAGCCATTTTCATTTGAGGATCATCAGGATTGTCAAGTTTGAATTCAGTGATCTCATATTTCACAAATCCTTTGTCTTGAGCAATAGATTTATTGATAAATACGCTAATAAATACCAGTAGGATTAAAATTGTTTTCTTCATTTCAAATTTTTTTAAGTTAATTAGATTTAATAATCTTAAATGTTTTATAATTGGTTTCGGAGGATACTTTTATAAAATATACTCCATCATTTAACATGTTTAGTTTGATTTTATTACTTCCTTTATATAATTTATTTTTCATTAACAATAATCCGACATTATTGTAAATGGAATATGTAATGTTTTCCCCGAATCCATAATTAATATCAATTGAGACTTCGTCCTTAAAAGGATTAGGAAATATGCTTATTTTTTTTATGAAATTTGATTGAGTTGTACTTAATCCATCTTTGACTTTAATATCTGTATTCCAAAATTCCAAACCACCACGCTTAGTTCCTATAAGCATTTCCAGATATCCGTCACCATCTATATCAGCAACTGCCGGAGCGGAATTGCTTCCTGCATCGATATTCCCATATTTTTTAATTTCAGGATTCAAAATATCATGGATATGAGTTGAAAATTCTTTATAAAGATTGATGTTTCCTGCTTTGTAACCTGCAAATAATAATTCATCATCATCGTCGCTATATACGGATAAATGTGCATTTGAAATACTAATGGAAAAATTGCTTAAAACTATTTTTCCGAAAAATGGAGTATTAGGGGCTGTAAAAGGATCATTGATAAAATCGGGATCACCGTTATTCCCCGTATTTTGATAGTAAACTATACTTCCGTAGTATTCAAGAGGAGTGTGGTAGTCATTTCCACAGCCGACAAGTATATCTCCAAGGCCATCTTTGTTGATGTCATATATCAAAGGAGAAGAATAGCTAAATACATCTATTCCTTTGTATTGCATGACGGGTTGGTCAAATTTATATTCATTATCCCTACCGGCAATATTTTTATAATATATCAAAGACCCATCTTGGTTGCCAACTAATAAATCTTTGTCTCCATCTCCGTCCAGATCACCAAAAGCAGGAGTGAAATAATTCAAACTGAAATCACTGCTTATTTTGGATGTGTTTAAATAATCTCCGTCTTCCAATACAAAAGAAGGATTCAATCTGGTACCCGTATTTTTGAAATATACAAGTCTGGAAGATTGTATTTTATTGTTTTCTACAGCAGGACCTGTTCCGATTATTATGTCTAGTAAACTATCACCATTAACATCAGTAAAAACAGGTACTGAGTTAATGCCAAAATCAAGCATTCCTTCTGATAGAAAATTACTTTTTATAAATTTGAATTTAGAAGTATTATTATCCCCGATATTTTTATAAAAATGAACATTTTCTATATTTTGGGGGGGATCAAATTCATCATATTCCGTGTTTGGAGCTATAATAAGATCCTTTTTACCATCCTGATCTATATCTAAATTAAAAGCAGCAAGAAAAACATTCATATTAACAGGGATGTCATTTTGAGGAAAGTCTCTTTCTTTTCTTGTAATCCAGGCATTGGATTTGTCTCCACCATTCTCAAGAAAGATCAATGAATTGTAGCCAACGTCTCCCAATAATAGATCATAGTCATGATCATTGTCTATATCTATAGCCAAACTGGTTGATCCTGCATGCCTGTTTGTCGTATTATCCCATGTAGCACATCTGTACGGATCATCACTCAATAATATTTCTTCTGAAAATGGATTTTCAGCGAATCTGCCCCAACATCTTGATGTCTGAATCATTTTAAAGCTGTCAAGGGAAATGTTATTTTCCTTACATATATTTTTAAATAAACTCATACTTGTTCCGTCAGTAAAACTTAATATGTCCAAATCCCCGTCAAAGTCAATATCTATAATAGCAGGGATATCACTGTCATTGCAAACTACCCTGAAAGTAAAATTATTCTCATATTTTGCAGATAAAATATTTTCATCGAAATATGGATTCGTAAGTTCTTTAAAAAAGATCTTATTGTTTTCTATTCTGCCTTTATACACCAAAATACCATTATCATATGACGTGAAAAGATCTTCAATACCATCATTATTGTAATCTTTCAATAACATCCAATTTTCTATTTCAGGGAAAAAATCATTATACTCAGGAGAAAAAATATAATCTACAGGAGTTTTACCATTATTTAAAAAGCACATCAGTTTATTTCCTACTCTATCAAAAACTACAAGATCCTTATGTCCATCCAAATTTAAATCCATTTCACTGAATTGTGGAGAATTCAGTCCACCGGTAAATGGATTATTGAGTGTTTTATTATCTGTGTTGATCGGACAAGAATACCTGTCTATATTCTGAGCTATAATTAAATTCGTAAAAACAAACAGGAAAAATATTAAAATTGATGATTTCATGGCGGATGAATTTAATCCTTAAATAATTAATACATATAAAATTATGCCAAATTTAAATAAAAATATAATAATTTTATTAAAATATGTGTTAATTAATTGATAAATATTGCAATTAGTAATAATATATTTAATATTTTTGAATAAATTTTAGTTTTCAAATAAATTGTTTTTGATGAGTACTATTACTGCTACATTTCATAATGAAGAGAAAAATAAGAAAAAAAGTCTGCGTATATCAGTTGCACTCCATATTTTAATATTGCTTATAGCTTTGTATCCGATATTGAAAGATGATCCTACGCAGAATATTGATAAACAATATGCGGTAGCAATAACTTTTGATACGAGAGGACAATCTAATAGTTTCAAGGGACAAGCAGAAGAAGGAAGACAAAGGCCACTTAATGAAACTGTTGATAAAGTGCGAACAGCACCTATGGACAAGATTCCTAATAACAATACATCAAAATCGATTCCTCAGCCACAAGTACAAGTACCAACACCTCAAACACCTACAGCTCCTGCCGAGTCAGATATTTTTGAAGAAGAATCCGAAGTTCAAGCAGTGGAAGAGGTGCCGGAAGTTGTTAATGAGGTACCAAAGCAGAAAGTGGAAACAAATACTAAACCGCAAACAAAAAACACACAGGTAAATACCGATTCGCGCGATGAAGTAGAAGATGTTCCGTCGCAGGTTCCCGGAGCAATCAATAGTCCTGTATCCGATAGTGGAAATAATTCTTCTTCTCCTTCTAATAAAAACGGTTCAGGTACGGGACAAGGCAAAAAAGGAAAGGGAGCCGGAAAAGATAAATCCGGTAATGACAGTACATCAGGAATAGGAACCGGGGGAACGGGAATAGGTGCTTTTGATGGCTCGGGTAAGGGGATATTTGGGAGACAACCGGTATCCAGACCAAATAGGAGTGAGTTGGATCTTAACAAAAGCGGGAAAATAACTTTCAAAATTTGTATTGACCGGAAAGGAAGATCTACTTTTGTTGATGTATTGCGAAGAGGTACAACTATCAGAGATAAAGAAATAATCAGAAAGGCAATAGACTATGTCGGGAGATTTGTTTGGGAAGAAGATTATTCTGTAGCAAGAGAACAATGCGGGAAATATACACTTAAAATTGGTAATAAAGTCAATAATTAGGTAGAGGTAATAGTATACCGGATCTGAAACAGTACTTGAACTTCTGTTTTGGATATTATTAAAAATTTCAGATGCGGTAGTCCGAATTTATAACTCGTAATTAGGTTTGAGCTTTTTCTCTCCTTCACCGGAATAAAAATCGGAAATATATTTTACCACTTCTTCAGGATCATCTATGATAGGCATCAAATCAAGATCGGAAGCACTTATGTTTTTTTCTTGTCCCAACATGACATTAGTTATCCATTCTTTTAATCCATTCCAAAATTCACTTCCGACCAAAATAACAGGAACTCTTGAGATTTTTTTGGTTTGTATTAAAGTTAATGTTTCAAACATCTCATCTAAAGTACCAAATCCTCCTGGCATTACAACAAAAGCCTGGGAATATTTAACAAACATAACCTTTCTAACAAAGAAATACTTGAAATCTATAAGTTTATCATTGTCTATATATTTATTAGCTTCCTGCTCAAAAGGAAGATCTATATTCAGCCCTATTGAAGCACCTCCTTTTTCAAAAGCCCCTTTATTTGCTGCTTCCATTATCCCGGGACCTCCACCTGTAATAATGCCAAATCCTTCTTCGACCAATCTGTTGGCTATTAATTTGCCCAATTCATAATATTTATGTCCAACTTTTGTTCTTGCTGAGCCGAAAATAGTAATACTGGGCCGTACCATATTCATTGTTTCAAATCCATCCACGAATTCCGAAAGGACTTTAAACATAGTCCATGAATTTTCTCCTTTTATAGTTTTCCACTGTCTTTTTCCTTTTGGAATTCCATCATTTTCAAACATAATATATCTTTTTTAATAAAAAATAATAACAAAAAATAATAACAAAAAATACTGTTTTTTGTTGTAAAGCCGACAAAAATACAAAAAAATCCTAATTGCTATGCATTATTCATTGTTTTTTCGATGTAAAAAGTCCTTGAGCGGTGAATTGAAGGGACAAATGGTAATTGTTACTTAATAATAAGACTTACTTTATTGCTCCATAAAACTTACCAGAAATCAATTTGCAACTATCCAAAATATACCTACAATTATAGCCAGAATACCACTGAAAATTCTAAGATTCTTAAATAAGGACTTATTGGATGAATGAAAGAAATGAGCAATTTTACCAAGTAGAAATGCATATATGGACATAGCAGTTATAGTTCCAACTGCAAATCCTATCAGATAATTTGTGATTTCAAGTACAGAAGTAAAGCCTAAAACAGGTAAAAAAAGCAGAAAATGTGCAATTCCGGCAAATCCATGTATAGTTCCAACATAGTATGCTGATGCCTTATTTTGTATAACTTTTGCTTTTGAATTTACTTTATCCTCTTTATGAGTGTGAATATCTCCTTTATGATAATGAGTATATGGTTTTTCATTGAAGTGAATATGAAATATTTTAGTGGAAAGTTTTGAGTTTGTAGCTTTCATTATTGCCCATATACCAATTCCTATCAGGATAATACCAACAAAAAATTCACTATATCCCGATACTTTTTCAACCGGAATATAATTACGGAAAATGGCAAATAATAATCCGATTAATAACATTCCGCTAATATGTCCCAAGCCCCAGAACATACCTATTTTCCACGCTTTTTGTTTTTCTTCAATGGCAAATGGAGTCACTGCTGCTAAATGGTCAGGACCAGAAAGTACATGCGCTAATGCTCCTAAAAATCCCGTGATTAAAGGTAAAAAGTTGTACATAATGTTGTTATTTCCGATAAAGTTATATATTTGATTTTAAATTTTATTATTAAAATGGATGTAAAGTTATTAATTAGAGTAATTTAAATTTAGATTGCCTAAAGACAGTTATTTGAATTTTATCGTTATTAGCTGAAATCTTATCAGAAATTTCCGGTATTTTATCTTATTTTTTCTTATTTTAGCACTTTGTTATAATTTATTGAGTTAATTATAATAAAGTATCTTCTTGGGTAGTAACTATTTTAATAAAAAATATTACTCTGGTTGATATAAACAAAAAATCATTTAATAATTAAAATTATTTTAATATGAAAAATTCAACAGCTATTATTCTGATTATTTTGGCTTTATTATTGTTTTTTAGTGGATGCAATTCCTATAATTCATTTGTAGATAAGGACCAGGAAGTAAAAACAGCATGGTCAAAAGTTCAAAGTACTTATCAAAGAAGAGCGGATTTGATTCCAAGTCTTGTAAATACTGTAAAAGGATATGCGGATTTTGAGAAATCCACATTAACAGAAGTAGTACAAGCAAGAGCCAAAGCTACGAGTGTAAATATAGATGCTAGTAAACTGACTCCGGAATCATTCAAACAGTTTCAGGAAGCACAATCGGGATTATCTTCTGCTTTGAGTAGATTATTGGTAACTGTGGAACGGTATCCTAATCTTAAAGCAAATCAGAATTTTCTTGATTTGCAAGCTCAACTGGAAGGAACTGAAAATCGTATAAAAGTAGCAAGGGATAAATTTAATGAGGAAGTAAAGAAATATAATAAATCAGTTAAGAAATTTCCGGGAAATCTTTATGCTGGGATTTTTGGTTTTAAAGAAAAGCCATACTTTGAAGCTGATAAAGGTGCAGAAAAAGCACCTGAAGTTAAATTTTGATTTTCAAAATACTTCAATTGATTTTAATGGATATCTATTTTTTCAATAAATAGGTTCATATATTAATTGTGTGATCTGTAATTAAATTAATATAAAAAAGTTATTATGATTTTCTTCCCTAGGAAATTTTTAAAAAAAGCTGAAGGTGATAAGATATTACAAAGTATCCGTGAAGCAGAAAAGAAAACATCAGGAGAAATACGAGTTCATTTTCAAAAAAGTATAAACCAGCCGGTTATTAATGCCGCTATTGAAACTTTTTTTGAATTGGAAATGGATAAGACAAAAGATAGAAATGGAGTATTATTTTTTATTGTTCCTCGTAAAAAACAATTTGCTATTATTGGTGATGAGGGTATTGATAATGTAGTACCTGATGATTTTTGGGATGAAGTAAAGTCAGTGCTTGAGCGCCATTTTAAGAAAAAATCCTGGGCGGAAGGATTAATTGAGGGTATTAAATTAACAGGAGAGAAATTAAAAACATATTTTCCTCATGAGGAAGATGATATAAACGAATTGTCAGATGAAATATCTTATTCATAAAAAATTGCTATTGCTAATATCTTTTTTGATTATTGTTGCTAATATCGCGATATCAAAAGATATACCAACTAAACCAAATACTGCAGTTGCAGATTATATCGGTTTGTTGGATTCAAATCAAAAAAGTACACTTGAACAAAAATTAAAGACATTCAACGATACAAGTTCATCAGCGATTGTTGTCGTAATCGATGGTAGTACTGAAGGTGAAGATATATTTGAATATTCATACAGATTGGCATCAAAATGGGGGGTAGGTTCGAAAGGGAAAGACAATGGAGTATTGATGTATATCGCTTTCAATGACAGAAAAATTTATATTCAAGTTGGAAGTGGTCTTGAAGGAGCAATACCGGATATTGCTGCTAAAAGAATTATTGAAAATATTATAAAACCTAATTTTAGAGAGAAAAATTATTATGAAGGTATAACACAAGCTGTTGATATTTTAACGTCCCTTGCTTCCGGTGAATTTTCAGCAGAGGAATATCTCAATAATGATAATTCTGAAATTGTTGGTATGATAGTATTTTTTATTATTGTTTTAGTATTTATAATGATTGTTATAAGTATTGTCAGATGTAAAAAATCTGGAAATTGTAATGATGGTGGTGGATATTCAGGACATGGAAGATATAATTCAGGAGGGGGCTGGATAATTGGTGGTGGTTCTGGAGGAAGTAGTTTTGGAGGAGGAAGCAGTTTTGGCGGATTTAGTGGTGGTGGATTTAGTGGTGGTGGAGCCGGTGGTGGATGGTAATAAAATATAGAACTAAAAAAAGCTGTCAACATTTACTTGACAGCTTTTTTTAGTTTAGATAATTATTCGATTATTTTCCTTATTTTGCTTTAGCAGCTTCTAATTTATCTCTGTAATATTTGGCTTTATCCAGCATATCTTTTCTGGCATAAATTTCACTAAGAGCCTGCAATACACCTAAATCATTGTTGTTTAAAGAATATGCTTTTTCAAAATAGGGAAGAGCTTTATCAAATAAATCCAGCATTTGAGCTTTAAGTTCATCATATCTTTTAGTTCCTGCAGCAGAAAAATCATTAGCATATTTATTGATTTCTTTTGTGTAATTAGCTGCTGAATTATAATAGAGTGCTCCTATACTGTATATAGCATCAAAATTGATTGAATCTATTTCAGTAGCTTTTGTAAAATATTTCATAGCGAGATCAAAATATTCTTTTGTTTTAACGGTATCACCTTCTTCAAAAGCTTTTGTATGCAACTGATCATAAACACTACCTAATGTGGTATAAACTGTTACATTATTAGGATCGAGTTCAATAGCTTTTTTTAATTTATCTGTGAGGATATCCAATTTACCTTCTTTAATATAGTAGTTGATTTCAGCAAATAATAAACCTGTATCATCAGGAAATGCTTTTCTTCCTTCGTCTAAGTATTTAACAGCTTCGTCATTATTGCCTTTTTCAATATTAATATTGTATAATGCTTCATATACAAATGGTTGATCAGTATCATTTTCTACCAGTTCTTTGAAAAAGTGTTCGGCTTTGTCTTTTTTACCGCCGTAGTATGCAGCGTAACCTGTATATAGCTTTTGCTCACTTCTTAGTTTAGGATCTGCAAGTCTGCTGTCAGCCTCTTTATCTGCGTCTTTAAACAGATGATAAGCTTTACATGTTCTTACGAAGTTTTCATAAGCTTCAGCATAATTTTTATCCTGAAATTGATATGCAGCAATATTATTTAAATGATTTTCTGTTTCCTGAAGCAGTTTCAATACTTCTTTCTTATGTCTTGATTTAGTACATTTCTCATAAGCTGTAGCTAATGCGTCAAAAGCATTAATTGCTACAGCAGGATGCGCAATTTTGTAATTAGGATTCAGGATTTTCTTTTTAACTTCATTATTAGCCAATTCATTGAAAATTTTTCCTTTAGTAATCCAAACTTTTCTATCGGATGCAATTACGGAATCTTGCAAAGCCTGATTTATTAAGTCAGTTGCTTCAGATAAGTTGTTTTCGTTCTCACCCGGATTGAAATAATAAGTACTTAATAGTTTTTTTGCTTTTTTGTACATTGATTTAGGACTTTGAGCATTTATTGATCCTAATGCTAAAGTCATTCCGATAAAGATTAACAATAGTTTTTTCATATTAGATTGATTTCAGTTTTAATTTAAATAATTATAATATACAATTTTAAGACGCAATATTATTTTTAATGTATCTTAATAAAATGTTAAATCTATTCTTCTTCATTTTTTTCATTATCTTCTTTGCTACCGAATATAACAGAGACATCAGCTATTTTATCTTTTGAATCAAGATTTATTACCTTTACTCCTTGAGTAGCTCTTCCCATTACTCTGATCGAATTAATGGGGGTTCTTATTACAACACCATTTTTTGTTGTAATAATAAGATCATCATAATCAGTAACTGTTTTGATAGCAATTAGATTACCGGTTTTTTCAGTTATTTGCATTGTTTTGACACCTTTTCCACCTCTATTTGTAACTCTGTAATCTTCCAATGCGGATCTTTTGCCCATTCCATTTTCCGATAATACCAATATTGTTTTTTCAGTCTCATCGCTTTTTATAATGATAAAACCGATAATAATAGAATCCTCTTTTAATGTCATAGCTTTTACTCCGGCAGCATTTCTTCCCATAGCTCTAACTTT
>Ga0256913_10000037_pt1 | contig 50875 bp, 49 predicted proteins | sample Axial_MatmetaG_FD_185970 | JGI IMG/M metagenome (GOLD analysis project Ga0256913, IMG submission 185970) | Deep-sea worm associated microbial mat communities from Axial Seamount, Juan de Fuca Ridge, Pacific Ocean - Axial_Mat | ecosystem: Environmental > Aquatic > Marine > Oceanic > Microbial... | reverse complement strand
ACTCCTTCAATCTTACGGCACGTTAACAATGAAGGAGTTTATTAAATGAGATCAGTATTCCGTATTTTGCTCCTGTTGGGGCTGTCCTTGTTGCTTGTATCAGTATTATGTGCGCAGCAAAAATCAGTCTCATTTCGATCATTTATTATTGATGATTTTGATGATCCTGAAAAAGAACTAAAATGGATAGTGAGGGGAAGTCGTGCTATCGCTGAGGGTTTTCCGCATATAGGGTATGTGGAAAGCTGGCCAGAAGCCCTACATGGTTTTAATAGAGAAAAGAAAAAATTAAAGGTGCTAGGAGTTGAGGCCGCATTTACCCAGCGTGGCTATAATTATCTTGAAATTATCCCTGCTAAGAAAGCAGATGGTGGTAAGCTTGTTCCTAGTACGTATGGGTTGCCTCTTACTACCAGAAGTATTGATATGTGGATATGGGGATTAAATTATCATTATACAGTAGAAGTGCATGTACGAGATCCACGTGGGTTAGTTCATGTCTTGTATGTGGGAAAAACAGATTTTTATGGGTGGAAAAACATGTCGGCTATTATTCCAGGTGCGATACGTCGTATCAATATGCGCGATTTGCTTAATACTAAAGGGCTTGAACTTATGAAAATTGTAATTTGGACACGTCCAATGGAAACATCACGAAATTTCTTTATTTATTTTGATGATATCAAAGCAGTAACAGATGGGTATAAACCAGTCATTGATGGCGGAGAGTTGGCTGATCCCGATATCAGGAAGGATTTGTGGGATCAAGCGACACAATAGGCAGCAATAAAGGGGATAGTATGATGAAGAGAATAATAACAATTATTATATTTTTATTAATAAATTCTGGATTTCTTTTTGCACAGGTGGATATTGATCCTGCTCGTGTGGACCAGGGGGCATATCAACCAGATTTACAGGAATTATCACTTTCCAAGTTTGAAGATGCAGGCTTTTGGCGTGTTCATGTTCCTATTGATGATGGAGTCATTATACATCGAACCATTGAGGGTGGACCTGATGCGAAAGAAAAGATAGATGCGGTACCAGAACTTGAGAATGCTGATGTTGATGAATATATTCTTGGAGTGAGAACAGATTTCTTTCGTCGAACTATCTCAACACTCTCATTTTTGCCATTACGACCTATTCCCGTTCCAGGCGTGGTGCATACATTTTCCATTTGGGTCGCGGGAAGGAACACACAGTATAAGTTAAGTTTGGTATTACGTGATAGATTTGGTCATATTAGTGTGTTGCCAATGGGGAAGTTAAATTTCCTTGGGTGGAAAAAAATGGTAGTAGCGGTTCCTCCTTCTGTGCAAGAAAGTAGGTTTTATGTAGGAAACAATGATTTTAATATGGGATTAGAAGTTATTGGACTTTCTCTTGAGTCGGAACTATTGGAAACCTATGGACAGTATTATATATACTTTGATGATTTGCGTGCGGTCACGGATGTGACGCCATTACATAGGGACCCTGATGATCCTATCGATAATTGGTAATGGATGAGGCGCAATGCCGTAACATTCTTTGTAAAGTAACTCCTTTCACTTATCTGTCAAATAAGTCACTTAATGTATTATGTACACAGGGACAACTATGTGATTATTCTTCTACTCAGGTCATGTTCCTTGAATCAACTCCGTGTGATACCTTAGCCATTGTTCTTGCAGGTAATGTGCGTGTATGGAAAACTCTTTTCACAGAGTCGCATATAATTGCTGATGCAGCTTTCCAAGTAATTGGCATGTATTCTACCTGGATGAAGCTTCCATGGTCTGCAACATTTGTCTGCGATCCACATAGCAAATTATTCTTTATACCAACAAAACTTGTTCGGGGTTTTCTTAAGGATGAGAGAGCTTTTGCAGAGCATTTTTTTCTATTGTCGTTGCAAACTGAGAAAAAGTATTTGATAAAACTATATGATCTTTTATCCCAACAGATGCATGCTAACATAATGTACAATAATGTAAATTATCTAAATACACTTTTCTTAACTGTATTACATGATATGCGTGCACCACTTTCTCGGATTGCATGTAGTGTACAATTGCTACCAAAAATGGGGAAAGAGTCGGAAGAAAAGATTAAACGAGTACTGCAAGCAGTAAACGAGGTTGCATATTTTAGTCAACAATTGCTTGACTTTTCAAAAGGTAAGCATACAATATCTGTGAGCATTTCACCTGTTTTGCTTTCAGTGATTATTAAATCTGTGGTAAATAAATTTCATGATGTATATGATACACCTTGTCATATTACTATTGTGGAAGATTGCATGTTTATGGTAGACCGGTTTCAGATTGAACGAGCGTTACTGAATATACTGGATAATGCACATAAAGCATGCAAAGAGAAAGGACAGATTATTATTTGGGCTGGGCATGATAAGCAACAGATAAAAATAGAGATTCAAGATACTGGAATGGGTATGATTGAAACTGAAAAAAAGAAGGTCTTTCAGGCATTTTATTCTCGCTTAGGAGGACACGGATTAGGTCTATTCTCAGTTAAAAATATTGTAGACGCTCATGGTGGGTCAATACAATTAAGTAGTATTCCAAAAAAAGGAACTACTATTACGTTAATTTTTCCAAAAACTACTACCTAATATTGGCATGCTAATTTTACATATAGTGAAATTATTGCCGGAGACCGGACTCGAACCGGTACGACGCTATTGTCGGAGGATTTTAAGTCCTCTGTGTCTACCAATTTCACCACTCCGGCAACTATAATCTATATACTACAAGTGCATTTTATACTTTCAGATAACCTTGCACAAGAATAACTATGATCTTGACAATGTACAAAACAAATGTAATAATGGTGCCATACTGCGATCGTGGTATAATGGTTATTACCTCAGCCTTCCAAGCTGAAGATACCGGTTCGATTCCGGTCGGTCGCTAGCGGGGGTGCTATGGGTATTCGAGGTGAAATTTTTACTACACGGTTTTCTTCTTCAAATGGAAGAAGAACTTATTTTTTAAATGTAAAAGAAAATCGCAATGGTGATGTTTTTCTTAACATTGTTGAAAGCAAGCCTTCAAATGGCAGTATGGGATTTGAACGTTTTCAGGTTCTGGTGTTTGAGGAAGATTTTCCTCAGCTAATGACTGCAATACATGAGGTTGAAAAATTTATGAAGAAACATCATAAAGATGGAAAGAAAGGCGATGAATCTCGCAGTGACCGTGCTGATAAAGGGCACGACGATGACGAGGGGTAGGGTAGCCTTTATTTTGTAGGAATCCGTATACGGGGAAAAGTATATCAATTGCTTTCATAAAACGGTCGCGCGTTATTTTTGCAATAATTGATGCGGCTTGTATAGCAGGGATGTATGTATCACCAGCAATAAAATTACGACAAGTGATAGGCAATTGTGGTGCGTATTTGCCATCTATGTATGCAATATGGGGAAATGGTTTTGTTTTTTTTGAAAGTGTATAGAGTAATGCAGAGTATGCTCTTTGCATGGCGAGGAGTGAGGCATGATGAATGTTAATTTTGTCAATTTCTTTAGGAGATGCCCAACCTATTCCCCAGTATGTCCCTAACTTATATAATGCGTATTTCAATAGATGACGTTGTTTCTCTGTAAGTTTTTTCGAATCCTCAAGCTGGGGCAAGGGAGAATGAGGCAAGACGACAGCAGCAGCGGTGACTGGACCTGCCAGACAACCCCTTCCTACTTCATCAATTCCACATTTTATAATAGGATGCAATTCAGAAACCGTTGTTTTTAGTATATGTGTATGAATCATTTTCTTCAATCACTTAGACTTTTGGGATTTAAAACTTTTGCAGACCGAACAGACATTGAATTTCGTTTTCCTTTGCTTGCTCTAGTAGGTCCTAATGGTTGTGGAAAAAGCAATGTAGTAGACGCAATACGTTGGGTTTTAGGGGAGACGTCAGCAAAACAAATACGGGGACAGAAGAAGGATGATGTGATTTTCCTTGGATCTGAACATAGAAAGGCAGTTAATGTTGCGGATGTTACGATACAGTTGAATAATGAGCGGAATATACTGCCATTAGATTATCCAGAAGTACATATTCGAAGGCGTTTATTCCGCAATGGAGAGAATGAGTTTTTTCTCAATGGCAACCCAATTCTTTTAAAAGACCTACGTGCTTTGCTCTCGGGTACGGGAATCGGTGTAATATCATATGCTATTTTTCAGCAAGGGAAAATAGATCAAATTTTGTCGCATAAAGCAGAAGAACGACGAACCTACTTTGAAGAAGCAGCAGGTATTACTGGATACAAACTGCGATGGCAAGAAACAGAAAGAAGATTACTAAAGGTCCGTGAAAATGTTGCGCGTATCCATTCACGCTTACGGACTGGTGAAATACAAGCAAACAATTTACGTGTTCAATCTGAACATGCCAAAAAATATCAGGAAATACATAATCACATGTTTGAATTAGATGTTCAAATAAAATTGCATGAACTCAAAAAAACAAAAAAGGATTTGCAAATATTAGAAAAAAAGAAAAAGTTGCTTATTCAAAAAAGAAACACAATAAGAGAAAAAACTACACAACAGGAAACATTGTCACAAAGAATATATGATGAAGTAAAAAAAATAGAGCATTCCTTGCAACACGTAAATGAAGAGCAAGTGACGACGGCAGTCATAACAGCAAGAAGAGAAGAAAAAAAGAAAAATTTATCTTCTCAGATAGAAGAACTTCAAAAAAGAGAATATACAGCGAATACAGTTCTTGTTGATCAGGAAGAGAAAATGCAAGAGGTTCAGGTTCGTATTGGCAAGCAAGAGACAGTTTTAGTTCATTATTCTAATCTGCTTGATGAAGTATTGGAAAAAGAAAAAGACTTGCAAAAAAATATCAAGGGTGTTGAGCTAGACAAGGATAAATGCCAGAGTGCAGAACAACGGTGCGGACAACTAATCATAGAAACACAAAAAGAACAAAGAGAACTTCACTATAAGCTTGCACGGCTTGTAGAGAGTCTTATTGAACTTATAGATAATAATCTTCTTGCAAATGATGCATACCGACGTCATGAAGCAGAAAAACAAGTGGACAATAAATTATCTATCATGAAGCAAAAATTGCATAATTTACTACAAGTAAAGCAGTCTATATCAAAGCAAACATTATCACAGCTGCATGATGAGTTTCTTGAATTAGAAAAAGCTCTCCAAGAGAGCCGAGCACTCTTTCCTCATGTCATAGAGAAACTCGTGGCTCCAGATGGCTTGTTGACACAGAAAAAGCAACTTGAGAGCGACTTACGCATATTGCATAAAAAGGAAGAGCAGCTACAGAATGAAAAGCTTGTCTTTCTGAAGAGAGATAAATCTTTATCAATTCGGCAAAAAAAATTGCATGAACAATTGCGCAGTCTGCAACTTCTTGTTGTACGAAAACGTGAGGAAGAAAAAAGTTGTAAGACAGTAATAGAACATTTACAGCAGCAACGTATGGAGTGGAAACAGCAGCGAGAAAGGATACAAGAGGATTTAGAGACGTATCAACTTCGTATTACACGCTTAATGATTGAGTTAGAGCAGACTGATTTTTCAAAAGAAAATCGGAAAAGAAATGAAGAATTGTTGCTAAAAATGAAAGAATTACAGCAAGAAAAAAAGCATCAACAGGAACAGTACCAGCATATAATAGAAAAGAACAAACAATTTATAGACGAAGAGCAAATATATGAGCAACAAATTCATCAATTGGATCTCAAGGTAATACAAGAGAAGACGAAAGCTGATGTTATCACTGACCAGTTTTTTCAAAAGTATGCCCGGCAATTAAATGATTACGAATATAAGGGTCATAACATACAACAGTTAATAAAAGAACATAAGGAACTTGATAACGAGTTAAAAAGATTGGGAAATATTAATTTTCTTGCGGCTGAGCAGATGACAGATTTGGATAAAGAAATGTCTCATATGCGGCAACAATATACAGATTTGCTGCAATCATCGCAAGAGCTTCAGAGAATCCTGGACGAAGCTAATACAGAAGCAGCTACTGTGTTTCATACACATCTTCATAGGATTGATCAGGAATTTTCCAAAGTTTTCCAATCTATGTTTCAGGGAGGGCATGCTGCAGTGCATGCCAGTGATTCTGATAATATTCTTGAGTCGGGAATAGAAATAGTAGTGCAAACACCGGGTAAGAAATCAGTAAATATTTCGCACCTTTCCGGAGGTGAGAGAACTCTTGCTGCTATTGCCTTAATGTTGGCTACGTTTCTAGTACGCCCTGCTCCTTTTTGTATTCTTGATGAGGTTGATGCTATGCTGGATAATGTAAACACTCAACTATTTGTACAACATATTGTTCAATATGCTAATCAGACACAATTTATTATTGTCACACATAATGTACTTACTATTTCAGCAATGCAAGCCGCTATAGGGATTACGATGCAAGAACCTGGTATTAGCACGGTTAGTTCAGTAGCATTTAATGCGTGAGGTGTCCGAGTTATCTAAAAAAATGTATAATGGAAAAAACTGCCTTATGCATAAGAAGAAAATTCTTTTTTTTGTTTTACTCTTGGTTCGCTTATTATTTTTGAGTGGAATCTTTTTTTCTTGTTCGACCACGATGAGTAGGGGATCCATGACCAATAATAGCAATGAAGCGGAAACAAGTAAGATATTAAAAAATAGACAAAATCAAGAGACTGCCAATCTAGCAGAGTATCAAGATATACCTTTTATTGTACAGGAGAATCAAGAGTTTTCACCCGCATTTATTCCTCAAAGAGTCCATCTTACTGCTAAACTTGACAAAAAATATACGATGCTCGCTGAAAAGGAGAGGGTGGAGAAAACAAAAACTCTTCCAAAGAGAAGAAAAACACCTCCAGTAAAAAGGATTGTGCGGCGTAAACAAATAGATCGGATACAGCAAAGCGATAATAAAAACACGATCGATGTGGTGACCATCCCTTTGCTCATGAATGACAGTGGTGTAAATATACGTAATATATCTTTAGATCTTCCTAAGAAGAAAGTAGTTAAACGTCCCATAAAGAAGGACAAACTGTCCCCTTTTCAAGGGGAAAAGAAAACAAAGGAAAATTTGCCTAAAAAGAAGAAAAATCTTTCTTTTAATCAACCGTCTCTTAAGAAAAAAGGAATGAAGACTGAAGATATGGAAGGTACTCCAAATATTTCAAGACAAGATAGGCTTCAAAAACAACTTATTGAAACAGGGGTTAAAGACACTACCGAGCATGATAATATAAATACACAACAGCAAGTCTATGCTCGTCTAAAGAATGAGTTTTCTGTAGTCTTAGTAGGTTTAGGGTGGACCTTTTTGGGTTCGCAGCGAGATAGTGCACAGCAAGAGAGTATTTTTCATTATTTACGACTGGAAAAAGGAGTAACTAAAGAGGGCAATAATAAATTTGTTTTTTTTGCTGATGCACTTGGTACGGATATTTTGACATTTGAGCGCTTTGATCTTCAAACAGGGAAGGTATATCAATATACTATTTCCCTCGTTATTGAAAAGGACATTGGTGTGACTGAATCTGCTATGAAAGAAACAAATACTTCTTTGGAAAAGAGAAAGCAATCTGCTAGAAAGGATGATTTAACACAAAGACAATACAACCTCCAAATGATACGTCAACAATTAAAAGAGAAAGATATACCCTCCTTACTTAAAAGTCTCAAGGGTATTAATGACTTTCGCGGATTCGAAGCAGAATTACTACTTGACATTGTTGAATTCCTTCTGCATCGTGGTGTGTATGATGAGGTGGGTCAAATGCTTACAGAAAGTAATATACAAATATCTCAAGAAGAATTGCCACGGTTCTACTATTTACTAGGAATGTGGTATGAGCAGGCACGTAATATGAAAAAGGCAGTAATGTATTACGATACAGTTATAAAACTATATCCTCTCAGTGAGTATTATGAAGCAGCATTACATAAAAGAGAACGCGTCTACCGCTATTATTTACATATCCGATAAATTACTGTTATATGCATGTAATAAAACTAACTATTATGCAATACTGTTTAGGCAGTGTTTTAGTTTTTTAAAATATGTGTATAGCTAAGGAGTAGTTGTTTTTATGTTGGATGTACTTCGAAAAAGAATAGGTACCATTATTCAGTCAATTAGGCAAAATAAGCAGATTTCGGAAGATAACATTCGAAATGAGGTTGAATCTATTAAAATAGCTTTACTTGAATCTGATGTAAATGTAAGAGTGGTAAGAAGATTTGTTAATCATACAATCGAACATGCACTGCATACACCAGTGCTACGATCAGTTTCACCCGGACAACAGTTTGTGAAAATCATACATGACCGCATCATTAAAATGCTGGGGGGGGAAACAGTTCCCTTTTCTCCTCAAAAAGGAGATACGGTTTTGCTTTTGGGATTGCAGGGGAGTGGGAAAACATCAAGTGGGGCTAAACTAGGTTTGTATTTTAAAAAACAAGGGTACAAGGTGTGTCTTATTGCAGCAGATAAATATAGACCAGCTGCAGAAGAGCAGCTACGTATTCTGGGGAAGAAAATAGATGTGGAGGTGTTTACGAGTCCTGATCCACTTTGTGATACTTTAAAAAAAGGAATGAAACATGCAGCCAAAGTAAATGCAGATCTTGTTATTATTGATACAGCAGGACGAGTCTATGCTGATGAGGAAATGTTACATGAATTAAAAACAATATCTACTATTGTTAGACCTGCACATAAATTATTGGTAATCGATGCGATGACGGGACAAACAGCTACGCAAGTGGTGCAAGCATTTCATGAAGCTGTTTCTGTGGATGGGGTGGTATTGAGTAAATTTGACTCGGATGCGAAAGGAGGCGCTGCATTAAGTATAGCGGAGAGCACGGCTATTCCTATCTTTTTTTCTGGTACTGGTGAAGATATGGAAGATATGGAGGTTTTTCATCCGCAACGTATTGCTTCGCGGATACTAGGAATGGGTGATATTACTTCATTGGTTGAAAAAGCTCAACAAACTATTGATGAGCAGGAAGCACATAGATTAGAAGAAAAGATTAAAAAAGCGAATATTACGTTAAATGACTATCTTGCTCAGTATAAAGCATTGAAGAAAATTGGACCTCTTGATAAAATAAAGGATATGTTGCCTTCAGAATGGCAAAATCACGTGTCGGTGAAAAAAGGTGTTAATGATCATGATCTTAAACGAGAGGAGGCAATTATTCTTTCGATGACAAAAGCGGAGAGGGAGAATGATTATATTATTACTCCTTCTCGAAGACGAAGAATAGCGAGTGGAGCGGGAGTGACAGTATTTCAGGTGCAAAATTTTTTAAGGCGATTTGCAAAAGCAAGAATAATGATGAAACAAATGAGGAGAGTAATAAAGCGTTAAGTAAGATGGAGGAATATAAATGGTAAAAATTCGGTTAAAGCGTTTTGGTGCAAAAAAAAGACCATATTATCGTATAGTTGTTATTGATTCATGTGCTCCTAGACAGGGACGAACTATAGATGAAATAGGATACTATCATCCTATTGAAGTGCGTGGTAATATGGTTAAGCTGGACAAAGAAAAATTTCAGCATTGGATATCTAAAGGTGCACATGCTACACGTATTGTGCAACAATTGATAAAGAAAGCAAGTATTATGGAAGTGAGGTGAAATTATGGAGGAAGAACGTATAGAGAAGAAACTAGTTGAATATATTGCTCAGGCGATTGTAGAAGATGCCGATGCGGTAAAGGTAACCGTAATAGAGGGAGAAAAATCGACTATTGTTGAGCTTCGAGTAGCAGCTAAGGATATGGGGAAGATTATAGGACAAGAAGGTCGTATTGCTCGCTCTATTCGCAGTATTCTGAACGCAGTATCATTTAAAACGGGGAAAAGAACGGTTCTCGAAATTCTTGATTAATGAAACTTATAGCAGTGGCGCGCATTCACAAGGCTTTTAAGGTCAAGGGGGAATGTTCTGTATATAGTTTTTCAGGGGAAGAAAAACATATCTGTCAGACGAACCATATCTATCTCGCATATAAGAAGGAGAGTCTTAGATGTGAGGTGGAGTATTGGCGTTCGGGAAAAGAGAAACTTTTTCTCAAATTACAAGGAATAAATACTCGAGAGCATATTGCACAATATGCACAATGGGATATTTTGATTTCTTCTCAGTACATTCCAAATCCAAGGGAAGATGAATATTATTTATTTGAATTGATAGGAACTGAAGTATTTACTCGTAGCAAAAATTATGTAGGAGAAATTACTTCCGTATACTCTGCAAAAGGAGACTCGCAGGCATATTTACAGATAGAGGGGAAGTTACAGTCAATGCTTATTCCTCTTACCAAGAAATTCTTTGGGAGATTGGATCGTACTCATCGTAGTATATGTTTGAAGATTCCATGGATCATCGAATAGATATCACAATTATTGGTTTATTTCCCAAGATTGTGGAAATTTATATGTCTGAGTCGATTCCTGCGCGAACCATTTCTGCAAATAAAGCACAAATTCGTTTTCTCAATATACGAGAATTTGCCCAAGGAACAAGAAGAACCTGTGATGATGAGCCCTATGGGGGCGGTGCGGGTATGGTATTAAAACCAGAACCTATTGCAGCTGCGTTAGAGTGTGCAAATTATTCTACTGCGCGCGTGGTGATACCAACACCAACAGGTAATCCGTTTACCCAAGAAATGGCATTGCAATTTTCCCATAGTGAACGAATAATTTTTATTGCAGGGCGTTATGAGGGGATTGACCAACGTGTTATGGATCTGTATGCTACAGATGAGGTAAGTGTGGGTGATTATGTTATGTTTTCAGGTGAACTTGCTTGTCTTGTTATTGTTGATACGATGTTGAGACTATTGGATGGTGCTATCACGTGTAAGTCATTGGTTACGGAAAGTTATCAGGATAATCTTTTGGAATATCCACACTATACAAGACCAAGGGTGTTCAAAGGATCAAAAGTTCCTCAGGTGCTTTTATCTGGAGATCATGCGCGTATAGCTCAGTGGCGAAAAGCGCAACAGATAGCACGGACAAAGGTGCGCCGCCCTGATTTATATAAGAAATTTATTACAGATAGTAAAAGGTAGGTGCTAGATAGATATGAATGGATTAGACTTGTTGGAAAAAGCACAGTTAAAGGAAGATAGAAATGTAACGATTGGGGATACCGTAAAAGTTCATTTTCGTATTATTGAAGGAAAAATGGAACGAGTGCAGGTATATGAAGGATTAGTACTTGCCATCAAACATGGTGGTATAAGGACAACTTTTACAGTACGGAAAATATCTTTTGGTATAGGTGTGGAACGTATTTTTCCATTACATTCTCCTCGGATACAAAAAATTGAACTTGTTAAACGAGGTAAGGTACGCAGAGCGAAGTTGTATTATATACGCAATAAAATAGGTAAAGCTGCGCGTATAAAAGAGAAAATTATACCAAAAAAGATGAAGAACAAGAATAATAATTGAAGTATAAAGGTTTCATGCAAACATATGAATGCTATAGCATATTTTGGTGAAAAACTTGCTCGAGAGTATCTCCATACACATCTTTTTTGGAAGATACTAAAAAATAACTTCAGGTGCCTTTCAGGCGAGGTCGATATAATAAGTAGTACAGATGAAAATATTATTGTTTTCACCGAAGTAAAGACATGGAGAGCATATCGAATGGCTGATTTGCAATATGCAATTGATAAAACTAAGCAAAAGCGTATTTCAAATACTGCGATATGTTTTCTAAGTAAGTATCCTCAGTATGCGTCATATTCCTGTAGATTCGATGCTGTTTTTATTTCGGTGGAACCAGTGAAGATTTTTCATTTTTGTGATGTGTTTGATGTATGGGAAGAATAGCAAGGATAATTGACCCCAAAAGGATAGATTCTCTACAAAGAAAGATCAATGATCACAAGTATATCAGCCAGGCAGTGAGTGGACTTGCGGAGGTAATGACTTATATTATCTGCAAAGATAATAATACTGTTACACAAAGGACAACTTCCCGTCAAAAGGATTAGCGTTTATGGTTAAGCCTTACAAGAAAAGAAAAATATCTTAATATGAGACATGCACCGAATCATTGTTCCAGGATCGTTTGATCCGCCTACTAATGGACATTATGATCTTATCAAAAGGGCAAGTTCATTAGCGGACCGCTTACTTATTGTTATATCAGTTAATCCACGAAAATCTTATCTCTTTTCTGATGAAGAGCGAAAGGAAATGATGGAGGAACTTCTTCAGTACAGTGATATTCGTAATGCACAGGTATATATATGGGATCATTTGATTGTAAAGTTTGCTGAGCAAATGAAGGCATGGACTATTGTAAGAGGAATTAGAAATGAGATTGATTTTTCTTACGAACTGGAGATTTCAATTATGAATAGGGGATTAAACAAGAAGATAGAAACATTGTTTCTTCCAACTAATCCTAATTTAAGTGTGTTACGTTCCTCTTCAGTAAAGGAACTTGTTTTTTTTGGGGGAGATGTGCAAAGCATGGTCCCTCCACCTGTTTTACCCTGGCTCAAAGAAAAAATGTTATTTCTAAAGAAGGAACTTGACAAAAAATAGAAGGATTCATATACTGCAAGAAAAGGAGACGGAATGGCTGCACCAAAACGTAAATCTTCAAAGTCAAAAACAAGAATACGGCATTCGCATAATCTTAAGGTTATAAAACCTCAAATAAGTGAATCGAGAGAGTCCGGAGTTTTTGTTCGTTGGCATCATGTAGATCTTGTTTCTGGTGACTATCGAGGGAAGCACATTTTTGATCCCAAAAAACTCAAATAAATGCATTCTTAGGAGACATTAAATGGATAATGAATTATTTGCAAAATTAAAGAAATTAATTGCAGAGAAACTTGAAGTTGATCCGACAAAGATAACTCTGGAATCTTCTTTTCGGCAAGACTTAGGGGCCGATAGTTTGGATACCTACGAGCTTGTTTATGCAATTGAAGAAGAAATGGCAATATCTTTACCTGATGAAAAGGTAAGTGAATTTGAGACAGTTCGAGATGTTCTTAGCTTTCTTGAAGAACAGAAAAAAAATAATTAGTTTTTGAGTATTTACCAGAAAATTCTGAAAAATAAAAGAGGGCAATCTTCTTTTATTTCCAAGGAGCGTATCAGAGAATTACAATCTTTTCAGAAAAAACTGGGTATTCGTTTTCGTGATATTTTTCTATTAAACCATGCCTTGGTACATGGTTCTTTTGCGAATGAAATGAAAAATATTCCTAATAATGAAAAACTAGAATTTCTGGGGGATTCAGTTTTAGGCTTGGCAATTTCGGCCTATTTGTATCAGAAATGGCCAGAGTTCAATGAAGGACAAATGACCATGATGCGCTCTTATGTGGTTTCTGAACAATCATTGAGCAATTTGGCATTGCAATTAGGTGTTGATCAGGTTATTCTTGTTAGCCGAGGAGAAGAGAATTCGGGAGGCAGGAAAAAACGTGCAATACTAGCAGATGCGATGGAAGCTATTATTGCGGCATATTTTTTGGATGCAGGATTTCCACGATCCCAACAAGCTATTGTACGTTGGTTAGAACCTGTTGTCCAGACTGTACGTGAGAATCGGCATAAAAAAGATTATAAATCCTTATTACAACAACGTGTTCAGCAAACATTACATGCAAATCCCACATATCATTTGTTAAAACGTTCCGGGCCTGCGCATAAACAAGAGTTTTTTATAGAAGTTGTTATTAATGATCAGCGGTATGGACCTGGTAGGGGTTATAGCAAGAAAGCAGCTGAACAACAAGCGGCAGCTTTAGCATACAAGGCATTTTTCAAACAATAGGGAGACTTGCTGCTTTCTATTTAAACTTATGCTGTATATATACTTTTGCAGCCTTTACAAGATGATCGGAGACGTTTTTGTGAGGATCTTTGAGCACTATAGACAAACAATATTGGAGAACTTCTTTTATTTTCTTTCCTTTACACCCTAAGTTCATAATCTGAGTTCCGTTTATTGCAAGTTCTTTTAATGATATAGGATGTTGTGCTGCTTGTTTTATTTGATTAATTGTCTTTTTTGAAGTTGAGAAGGCGGATCGCAATTCAAGTTCATCTTTTATAATGCTTCTGTCTGATTGTGCTAGGTGGTTTCGTATCTCAAAGTCTTCACTGTGAGATGTTAAATCCTGAGAGAGGGCAGTAAGTAAGTCTATCGTGTGTTTTATAGTTTTTTTAGGAAAACGAAGGGTAATGAGTAGAGAAGAAAGGTGGCTTATTTTTAGAGGGCATTTGCGTATAGTAAAGAAACAGCTACATAGTCTGGTGTTGCTATTGTGTACACGTAAAGGATCGAAATTTTTGTGTTGAAGTGAGAGTATGATATTATTCGATAGGTTTTTAAATAAAATAGATAATATATTTAGTTCATTCAGTAATAACATACCATAATAGTAGTGTTTTGATAGTAATATTTTGTGTAATTCGGCATAAATGCGTTCGGCAGATAGATTAATAATGCTATTAGATAATATAGCAATTTCTTGTTTAGTAGGGCTTTCTATCTGAAATTGAAGTTGAGTGGCAAAACGAACTGCACGCAGTAATCGTAGTGAGTCTTCCTCAAACCGTGCATGAGGAGATCCTACAGTACGTATTATTTTCTTCTTAATATCTTTTTGTCCTTTATAAGGATCTATAAATGTATGTGTGTGCATATCATAAGCTATAGCATTAATTGTGAAATCTCTCCGAGAAAGATCTGCTAGAATGTTATTAGTAAAAGATACAGATGAAGGATGACGGCTATCATTATACATTCCCTCAATGCGTAATGTGCTAATTTCTATAGTATATGGTTTGCGAGGTACTGTTACTGTTCCATGACGTATACCAGTTGGAATGGCAGAAGGAAAAATACGTAGGATTTCCTGTGGTTTGGCTGTTGTTGCAAGATCAAAATCTGTACATTGGTGTTTTAGAAAAAAAGATCGGGTAGCACCACCTACTAAATAAACTTTATAGCCTTTTGCTTTTATTCTTTTTATAACTGCATATATTGGGACGGGAATGGTGATCATACTAGTATCGTAAATAAAGGTTACGTGTTTTGCAATGTTTTTTCAATATTCTTATGCTGTTTTTATAATAATTCCTCTAAAGTGTTTGACAGTTTGATTGTTTATGTTATATATCTAATTAATACTTACTATGCTATAAAAAGAATAGTTTATTTTTAAAGGAGTGTATTATGAAAATACGACATGCTTTGTTTTTTATGCCGTTTTTGTTTGTGTTTGCAGCTTGTTCATCAGTTGTAGAAAAGGTTCCCACTGTGGAGCGTATTTTTACTTTTGAAGGACTAGATCAGAATGCTCTATTTTCCTATACTGGAGAATTTCTTGCCGGTTATTTTGATGACGGTTTTAATGGATTCTTAGATAAGGATAATGGTAAAATATCTGGTACTTTCTATGTAGAGAAGAAAGGCGTGCTGAATATTATTCGTTTGTCTGTGAAATATAGTTTTATTGTTAGAGATGGTCGTGTGAAAACTGCTCTTATGTATAGAAAGACAATTATTTCACCAGGTGACCCTATTTTTTCTAAAGAGTACAAAGGTTTACGCGATACTGCAGGTATGCGTATAAGTACTCAGAGAGAGGTACAGCAAGTCATGTATGAGGAATTTTTTAAATCATATAAGTCATATGTGACCAAACGTATGCAACAGATGGATAATTTTTAAAACGATTACCTACGAGAGTGTAGAATGTTGTTTCTGCTTAGTAATCGATATTTAAATGCTCTATTAAGACTATAGGTATTTTTTTGGGTCTAATAGTAAATAATGTACTCAAAGTGTTTGACAATTTGAGTATTTGTGCTATATATCTAATATATGATTATCTATTTCTGTAAAAGAAATAGTTTATTTTTAAAGGAGTGTATTATGAGAATGCGACATGCTTTAGTTTTTATGCCGTTTCTGTTTGTGATTGCAGCTTGTTCATCAGTTGTAGAAAAGGTTCCTACCGTGGAACGTATTTTTACTTTTGAAGGATTGGATCAGAATGCTCTGTTTTCCTATACTGGAGAATTTCTTGCCGGTTATTTTGATGACGGTTTTAATGGATTCTTAGATAAGGATAATAGTAGGATATCTGGAACTTTCTATGTAGAAAAGAAAGGTGTGTTGGATATTATTCGTTTGTCTGTGAAATATAGTTTTATTATTAGAGATGGTCGTGTGAAAACTGCTCTTATGTATAGAAAGACAATCATTTCACCAGGTGATCCCATTTTCTCTAAAGAATACGAAGGACTACGCGATACTGCAGGTATGCGTATAAGTACTCAGAGAGAAGTACAGCAATCGATGTACGAGGAATTTTTTAAATCTTATAAGTCATATGTGACCAAGTGTATGCAACAGATGGATAATTTTTAAAACGAGTATTGTTGTTACTAATGGAGAGTGATCTTTCTGTTTAGTGGGCAATATTTAGAAAAAATAACAAACGCAGCATAGAAATGCTGCGTTTGTGTTTACCGATTGTTAAAATGTAACTATCGGAGAAGGTCGAGAACTGTTTGCGACTTCTGGTTTGCTTGAGCCAGCATCGCAGTAGCAGATTGAAGAAGAATTTGATTTTTCGTGTAGTTTGACACTTCATATGCCATGTCTACATCGCGAATTCGAGATTCTGCAGCTTGTAGGTTCTCTGCACCAACACTTAACCCCTGTCGGGACAGCTCGAGGCGGTTTTGATACGCACCCAGATCTGCGCGTTGCTTGTTTATTTTTTTCATAGCAGCATCAACAACACCGATTACGGCATTTGCTGAGTCTGGTGTTGAAATTGAAATAAACGTTGCAGAATGTGGATATCCATTAACCTGCTGTAGCCCGAAAGCCTGTGCGGTCATGGTGCCAATATATACGCGTTCCCGCTGATCCATATTAGCCCCAATATGAAACCACATACTTGCGGTTACCACATTGGTTCCTAGATCCCTTGCAAATCTCCCAGTGAGCAAATTCATACCATTGAATTGCGCATGAGAGGCTATTCTGTTTAATTCATCCACCAACTGGGATACTTCTACTTGAATCTGCATGCGGTCTTCAGCCGTATAAATTCCGTTTGAGGCTTGAATAGCCAACTCACGGATACGATGAAGTACATCCTGCGATTCTTGCAGATATCCCTCAGCAGTTTGAATTAAAGAGATTCCATCAGCCGCATTCTTCTCTGCTCTCTGTAGACCTCGAATCTGAGACCTCATCTTTTCAGAGACTGCAAGACCTGATGCGTCATCTCCTGCTCGATTAATTCGATATCCAGAAGAGAGCTTTTCAAGACTCTTGTCAACATATATATTGTTGAATTTTTCCTGGCGCTGTGCGAACATCGAACTCAGGTTATGAGTGATTATCATACAATCCTCCTTGATTGTGTGTTAGAACATCCATGTTCTTTTTCCGTCAATGACGGTATATTTTCTTTTCGGTTTCTTCTTGTCTTACTTGAGAAAGTTTATTATTGTTGAGTATGCAACAAGGGAAATCTAAGCAAGCATTTGTTTTTGTGGGGGGAAAAGGACCAGCTGTTCCTGTTGTTGATACAAAGGATGCTTATATTATTGCTGCAGATTCTGGATTACATCTGATAAGCAGATGGGGCTTACATGCGGATCTTCTAGTAGGAGATTGTGACTCGCTTTCAGACTCTTTGCTGCAAGTAGTTTCAGATATTATGGAGGTACAAGAGTGGTCTGCTGATAAGGATTATTCTGATGCGGAATTAGCAGTACGTGCTGCCATAACTACAGGGAGTTTAGAAATAACTCTTATAGGAGGAGAAGGAGAGCGTGTTGATCATTTCTTAGCGTTATTGGAACTTTTTAAGAAGGAAAAGCATCTAAGGAGGTGGATTACTGCAACTACCTGGATGGAAAAGGTGAATCAAGAAAAGTTGTTACGAGGGAAAAAAGGGATAATCCTTTCTTTTTTTCCTATAGGGGATGTACATATCTATACAGAGAATTTAAAATGGAATTTAAACGGAAAACTCACACAAATAAGTCTGAGTAATGAGATGATTGATGATCATTGTCGTATTATTGTGCGTAATGGAACTGTATTTCTCATGATGAGAGTGGAAGATGCAAGGTGCTATCTTTGTTGAAATAGGGCAGCAGGATCCTGTGAGGTTTTGCTAAGATATTCGAGTAATACCGGATGATCCTCTAGTAGTTGTGCATATTCTTTGATCATCTCTAATTTATCGTCCCTTCTTTTTTTTAATAATGCTTCATCCGTTTTTGTTTCTTTTAATGCTGCAACAATAGAACGTTGTATATCAAAATAGGCGTTTTTGGCGGCTTTGTACACGTCATAGTCTGGTATATCGAGTGAAATGATCTCAATAGAGTATTGAGAAGGTGCGGAAAGGTTTTCTGTTTGTATTTGCGCTTTTACCAATGAGAGTAAGGTAAGAGAATTCTTAATTTGTGGTTGAAGCATAATTTTCTTAAATATGTTGCTTATCTTGGTCATAAATGCTTCATGAAGTGTCTTTAGTTGTGTTTCGGTAGGTACTGTTTTTGATTGAATGAAATAGCTAGGTGTAAGGGGCAAGGAGTGAGATATTTTTGCGGTTAACTTGATTGTAAATGGGGGCGAGCCTTCTGCGTAACGTGCATATAGCTTTGCGGAAGGGAGAGATAAAGTAATGTTGATTGTTTTTGTGTATGGGCGGGGGTTCATAATATAGAGTGTCGCATTTCGAGGAATAAGTAGTTGCCAGCGCCATGAATGTCCAGATGAGCTAAACAGATTTGTATCAATCCCTGAAGTCTTACTTACCAGAATAGCAGTAGATCCGTTGGGGATTCTTAATTCAACCCACCCGTAAACCCACAAAGCAACTGCAATAAGGAGTAAAAAGAAGAGTGTTATTAGTTTTTTAGTTAATCCTTTCACATCTTGTTGTTTTTTAGTAAAAATGCTATTTGCTGTAAAGATAATATCACAGCATCAGTCTTTGCACCAGTCAGTTGTGGAAAATCTTTTCTTAATCGTAATGAGGAACGATCTCCCGCAAAAAGAATAGTTTTCATTCCTATTTGAGAAGCAGGTAACATGTCGTTTAACATGTCATTCCCAACATATGCTATCTGATGAGACACAATGGAAAATGCGTGATTAAATTTTTTAATTGTTTCCTGGAAAAGTAAAGGATCTGGTTTTGCTCTTTTTCTTAGGTACGACCAAAGAGGAAAATGTATAGGGATACTGTTTAATTCTTGATTAAGTAATGCTGGAAATAAGAGTGGAGTGTAAAACTGTGCATTTGATATGATACCTATGTGGACACCCTGTTTAGTAAGTGTACTCAAACAAGAAGATACATCAGGCATTGGCCATACAGGATTACTACGTAGCTCATATTCTAAGGCTATTCTTTCTATTTTCTGCTTTGAAAGATGTGCTGGAAGTACTGATCTCCAAATACTTCTAATATCAACTTCTGGATAAGGGATACCTTTTTGCTTGTATTGGGCATGCATGTGATGGATATGTGTGAGATACTGTTTAATTAGGTTGCTGCGTTCGAGAGGAGTAAACGGCATATGTAAATAGTTACATGTATCTCGAAAGGCGGATAAACATTTTTCATTCATAATGCCAATTTCTCCTGCAGAAGATGTAAATAATGTTCCGTACACATCAAAAATAACTGCTTTTATGTTTTTTAAAGGATATAACTTTGCCGATATAGAAGCAGGCAGAACGTTTTTTTTCTTCGAGAGCTCGCGAATTCTTACAAGATGTTCTTCTTTGAGAGATTGCATAGCATTATGATCATAACTGTAAATAAGGACAAGAGCAAATGAGATCAAAGAATATATTTTTTTCTTTTTACTTGTTTTATAAATTGGCAGTATTGTCTTTTATTGCTCTATTGTCTGCAAACTTTCTTTTTATAGTAGGAAAACTTCAAAAAATTTCTCTTTCTACTCGTTTGTTGATGATCTCGATCATCAAATGGGTGGGGTTAATCACGTTGTTATTTGGGATTTATCTTCTTATTTTAGGAATCCTTGTACGGCCAGATGTCAGAGTGAGAACGTTTTCCTTTTTGTTTTTTGTAATATGTATACTTCTTGGGGGGTATTTTTTCTTGCAATTTCAATTATTAGAAACCTTTAGTACATTGGATATTAAATAATGGATGTAAAAGCTGTACGAGGTGCTGTGCAGGTTGTAAAAGATAATACTGATGCAATGTGTGAAGCGGTACATACGTTGTTTCGTACTTTGTGTAATACTAATGATTTACGCGAAGAGCAGATTATTAGTATACATTTTACAGTAACTCCTGATTTACAGTCTAGCAATCCTGCAACCTGTCTTCGACATATTGGATACCAATTTACTCCTATGCTATGTATGCAAGAAGCGATGTGTATTAAGATGCTTCCTCGTGTGGTAAGAGTATTACTTACTATTCGTTGTATCAATGAGAAGGTGATGGTACCCGTTTATTTAGGAAATACCAAACAACTGAGACCAGATATATGATAATAAAGAGCAAAGAAGAAATCGATCAAATGGAAAAGGGAGGGAAAATATTGTACGATTTTTTCATGTACTTAATGCAGTATATGAAGGTAGGAGCTTCTCCTAAAGAGATAGCTTATTATGTAAGAGATTGCTTTAAGAATATGAAATTATATGCAGTGTTGCCACCTGAATACCCCGATATATTTTGTATCTCGGTGAATGAAGTTGCCGCGCATGGAGTTCCGAATGATCGAGAATTTCAAGAAGGGGATGTGGTATCTATTGATATTTCTTTTTCCCATAATAATTGGGTCAGTGATGGTACCTGGTCTTATACCATAGGAGATAATAGTCCAGAATCGCGAGCATTGGTCGATGCAGCATGGCGAGTTGCGCGTGCAGGAGTACAGGCAGTTCGAAAAGGTGGTTATGCACATGAAATTGCTGAGGCGATTTCGATAGAATCTCTTTCTTGTGGAGTGGAAGTATTTTCTGAATTTTGTGGACATGGTATTGGACGTTCATTGCATGAAAAGCCTAAAATATTCCACACATGGAATAAGTGGAAAGATTTTCAATTGCCAGAAGGGCTTGTAATTACAATAGAGCCAATTGTGACCTTTGGAAAATCACATGCTCAGAAGAAAAAGTGGAGTTTTGTGCAAGCACAGTCTTTCTTTTGTGCACAATTTGAACATATGGTTGCCATTTATCACGATGGTCCTCGTGTACTTTCCCTTCAAAATTTACCAGTAGAAAAACTTCCTATGTTTCCTCCTTTTTGATACATTATAGTATGATATACTTGCTATAATAATACGAGGTAATATATAATTTACCAATGAAGTCAAGCCATCTTAGCTCAGTTGGTTAGAGTACGTGATTTGTAATCTCGGGGTCGTCGGTTCGAATCCGACAGATGGCTGGCTATGACATAGTATGCTGAAACATATTCTGTTCAATAAAGGGGGAGTTTCCCGAGCGGTCAAAGGGAGCAGACTGTAAATCTGTTGGCTCAGCCTTCGAAGGTTCGAATCCTTCACTCCCCAATAACGTTTTATCTTGCTTGAACAGTGTGGTTAACGTATGAGGAAAAAATGAAAGTACGTATTTGGGGAGCACGTGGATCACATCCCGTGCCTATAACACCAAAGATACTGCGAAGAAAGATGGTATCGTTGGTGCAACGGATTCAGCCTGAGGATCTTGAATCCGATAAGACTCGTTTAGACTTCCTTACCAAACTTCCAGAGTGGTTGTATGGAACAGTGGGGGGGAATACACCGTGTCTGGAACTTATCGGTAGTGCAAAAGAGGGCGAAATTTCACAGCAAATTGTTTTCGATGCTGGCACTGGTATTATTGAGTTGGGAAACAAATGCATGCAAGCGACACCTCGTAGAAAAGAATATCATATCTTTTTTACTCATTTTCATTATGACCATCTTCAGGGATTTCCCTTTTTTGTTCCTGCATATGACCAAACTGTTTCGATTCATTTTTATAGTCCTGTTGCACGATTTAAACAAATTGTCCATGAACAAATGCGGCATCCTTATTTTCCTATTACCATGGATGGTAAGATGACATCTAATATGACATTTACTGAGTTGACTGGCGACTCAATACAAATTGATAATCTGGTTATACGATGGCGTAAATTGAATCATCCTGGAGGATCGTATGGTTATCGTGTGAGTGAAGGAAATAAAACATTTGCTTATATCAGTGATGTGGAATTGATGCCAACAGATTTTGAACAGAATCAGGCAAATAAGTCTTTCTTTCAAGGGCTTGATACATTGGTGCTTGATACACCCTATACACTAGGGGAGGCTATCGAAAAATATAATTGGGGGCACTCTTCTTTTACCCATGGGGTTGAATTTGCGCATGTGTGGAAAATAAAAACCTTATTTCTCTTTCATCACGAACCTCGGTACAATGACCAAAGATTGTATCTTAATCTACAGTCTGCTCGATGGTATGCGAAAAGTTTGGGAAATACAGCATTGACCATTTATCTTGCATTGGAAGGGGCAGAGCAAACGGTATGATGCAGGATAGTATACGTCTTTCTTTCGAGGATATGTTGTCTCTTACTGTTTTTTTGCGGCGGCATGAGAATGATCTGGATGAGTGGCAACTGAGAATCTTTGACCATTTTAGAAAGATCCTTTTTGAGCAGTGCACTGTGAATGAATACGAGCACCTTGATGATTTCTACGAACGCTATATAACTGATAAGGGGAATATTACGAAGGGGAATATTACGATATGAAATTTCGAATAATAATGGTTTTCTTGGCTTTTTCACACATTACTTTTGTGGCCTATGGCCAGACTGACTTTTTAACACAAGGCTTAAAAAAATCATATGATTATTATCGTTTGTTGTCACCTTCTTTGTTGGGCAATGTGCTTTCACCGGCGCATACACAGCCACCTATAGCATCAGTTCTCAATCCTGCTTTAAATGCAGCAATACAGAGGATTTATCTTGAAGCAGGCTATATAGGAATGTTGCTTGCTGATGATGCATCAAATGTTCGAGAACATAATGCAGTGCTTGCAGTAGGCGTTCCCTTTCAATGGGGAGTTATTTCTGCTTCGTTGCATCTTTTAACTGCCTCGGCACGACCGTATGCAATTCCTCCAACTGGCTCATTACATGTCAGTTTTGCAAAAGCTATTACTGAACAGTTTTGGTTTGGTTTTGCGGTACGTAGTTCTATAGGTGCCAATCCTATAGATTGGGGATTAGGGGTTGATATGGGAGCTGTATACACATTTTTTCCACCCCATATTCCTTATCTTCGTTTAGGTTTTTCCTTGCAAAACTGGGGGAAGTGGTATATGCCGCATCCCAACTATACTGCGTTCCCTGCCCCTTTCTCTTTATCAGTTGGTATGGACGCACAGCTGTTCAACTATAATCGTACGTCACTTTCTTTTATTTCAGCAATTGAATTTCCTACTTTTCTCAATGTACTCATTGATCTTGGGCTTTCTTTAAAAATAGCTGATATCTTTGAGATTCATGGAGGTGTGCAGATTGATATGTTGTCTTATTTTCTAGAAAATCGTACACCATCTACCCTATATCCTGAATTTGGTATTTCGTTTCGTATACCATTTAAAGGAGTAGCACTCGTTAAGAATCCCCGTAGTGATCTTGAGAAAGGAGGTGATGTGCAAATTCATCTTTCAGGAAATCCAGGATTATATCCTATCTGGCAGATAGGTGTAGATACTACCGTTGCATTTGGGGTTGTTGATACACGGGCTCCTGCAGTAACTGTTACGATCACTGATGAAGAAAGGTATATTTCTCCCAATAACAATGGTGTGAAGGACCAGTTGTCTTTTATGTTGTCGATTACTGATGAACGTTATGTAAAGAAGTATATTATTTCTATTCGTAATGAACAGGGAGAGATTATTCGGCGTATAAAAAATAAGGAGAATCGAATTGAAAATGATTTTCTTAGGGGGTTTTTTACACGACTTTTTGAAAAAAAAGAAGGAGTGTCTATTCCCCCTCGTATATTGTGGGATGGGAAGATGGATAATGGAAAAGATGCTCCTGATGGTGCATATTCTTTTACAGTGTATGCGGAAGATGATACAGGAAATTTCTCAGAAACAGAGCCAAAGGTGTTCTTTATTGACCGTAAAGCACCAGAATTGCAAATAGGTAATATTATTCCTACTCAGCGCATCTTCTCTCCAAATGGTGATAATCATCTTGATACGGTTACTATTTCACAAAGAAGTAGTGTAGAAGCTAAATGGCAGATGGAAATACGATCACATGATGGAGCAGTAGTAAAAAGCGTTTTAATGCTCAACAAGAAAGTTGAAGACTTTATCTGGGATGGTACAGGAAATGATGGGAAATTACTTCCTGATGGAGTATATGAATATGTGATTCAAGGCATTGACAAGTCGGGAAATAAAACACAAGCAAGTATTGATAATATTATTTTAAAAACAGAGGTAACACCATTAAGTTTGTACCTTAAGTCAACTGCATTTTCTCCAAATGGTGATGGTGTGCAGGATGTCCTTACATTGATTCCATTGATAGGTGAACGTGTTGGAATACAGGAATGGGAACTTGAGATTTATTCTGCAAAGCAAATGGAACTAGTCACATCCCTCCATGGAATAGAGGTGCCAGAATCCTTTTTGATTACTGGTATTGATGAGAAGGGAAATCTGCTTCCAGAAGGGTATTATGTTGCCAAGCTTACTCTTGTTTATATTCATGGCAATGTACCCGAAGCTGTCTCGCCTTCTTTTTTACTTGATGTGAACAGTCCTTATGCTGACGTGAAGATTTCGAATAAGGTTATATCTCCTAATGGGGATGGAATTAAGGACACTATCCTTTTTTCACAAGGCGGAAGCCAGGAAGTGAAGTGGGAGGGAGTTATTTTATCAGCTCAAAATAAAGTAATGTTTCGAACATTTTTTTACGACACTCCCCCAGGGGATTTTTTATGGGATGGAAGAACGATAGAAGGACGTTTAGCGCCTGATGGTACATACCACTACAAACTACATGCGCGAGATCTTGCTGGAAATTATGGAGAGTCACAGACGATTACTTTTTCGATCGATACTGCATTTGCTGATATTATCTTAACTGCAGAGTTAATTGCTTTTTCACCAAATAACGATGGGAAGCATGATACTATTCGCTTTTTTCCGTCTTTAAGCACGCAGAGTATAAGTGGTTATTACCATTTCTCTATTGTTAGCGAGGATGGTACTCCTATTTTTGATTTTGAAGGCGAAGGAGAACTCCCTGAGTATTTCGACTGGAATGGTATGGATATGGGGAAGCAAAGAGTTCCTGATGGGAAATATAGGGCTACTATTGGTGTTACTTTTCGAAGTGGAGTAAGCAAGGTGGCTGCTAGCTCATTATTTATGTTAGATACAACCTTTCCTCATGCAAAGCTTTCTTTGCATGATAATATCTTTTCGCCGAATAGTGACGGAAAAAAGGATAGGCTAACTATTTATCAAGAATCGAGCAAGGAAAGTGAGTGGACCGGTGTGATATATACACAAAATGGTAATATAATGCGTCAATATACTTGGCGTGAGCAAGAAGTGGGTGACTTTGCTTGGGATGGAAAAGATGATAAAGGTAATCTATGTCCAGATGCAATTTATGTGTATAAATTGTCTTCTACTGACAAGGCAGGAAACAGTGTTACGTATGAAGTAAAGAATATTGTTCTTGATACTACACAAGCCAAATTGTATTTAACACTGGATAAGAAGCTTTTTTCTCCACTTGCGACAACCCCAGAACAACAATTTATTATATTTTCTTTTCTTACTGATTTTTCAAAAACAATGCAAAAGTGGGATCTATGTGTGCTTGATGCACAAAAGAATATTGTCTGGCATTATTCGGAGAATGCTGCGTTTGTAACAAATGAACTGAGATGGGATGCTCGTACAGCTGAGGGCAAGATACTAGAAGGTAAATTCAGTGCACGCTTGTCTGCTGATTACGCAAATGGATCAAGCCCCTCAGTAGAAAGCGCAGTATTTTTAATAGATAATAGTGCGCCCGTATTACAGGTAGAGACAGAACCTATGTTATTTTCTCCAGATGGAGATGGGGTGCAAGATGTGTTATATTTTCATATTGAGGCAAAAGATCTTGCAGGAATTGATCGTTGGAATATGCAGATTTTTGATAGGACAGGAAAATTATTTCAATCTTTTCACGGCAAGGAGGTGCCATCTAAACTGATTCAGTGGGATGGGCGTGCGGATGATGGAGAACTGGTTATTTCTGCTGAAGATTATCCGTATCGTTTGGAAGCTACAGATGTTTTAGGTCATACAGGTAATGTGCAGGGAATTGTTTCTGTTGATGTGCTTGTGATACGAGATGGTGACATGCTAAGGGTGCGTATTTCTGCAATAACATTTGAACCAAATTCTGCGGCATTGATTATAAACGAAATGGAAGAGAAAGGCGCTAAAAATAATGCGGTCCTAAAACGTTTGGTGGAAATTTTTAAAAAATATAAGAATTATCGTATTCTTGTTGAAGGACATGCAGTAAATGTTAGCGGTACTGAACGCGAAGATAAAGAGGAATTAATTCCTCTTTCGTTGGCACGTGCACAAACAGTAAAGGAAGCCCTAATAAAGGGAGGTATTAAAACACAAAGAATTGAAACTGCTGGTAGAGGAGGGAAAAACCCTATTGTCCCGCATACTGATCTGGAACAACGTTGGAAGAATCGGAGAGTCGAATTTATTCTTTTAAAATGAAATGAAAAAAACTCTTTTCATATTCTTTTTTGTAATATTTTTTCTTTCTTTTGTTCTGGTAAGTCTTATATGGATGTTAAATCGTCCTGTAAATACGGTAGGTGAGCCGATGCTTTTTCGAGTTAATAAGAATGAGACAGCATATGTCATAGTTAACCATCTTGCCAGTAAAAAGGTAATACGTTCGGCATATTTTCTTAGATTTCTTATTTGGTTATGGGGAACTGATGGTGATATTAAATATGGTTCATTTTTACTCTCACCAGCTGAGAGTACAATAAGTGTATATCATACCTTATTGAATGGAACAGGCGTGGTGTTGCAAAAAATAACACTAAAAGAAGGATGGACAGCCAAAAAGATGGCAAAAGAATTTTCACGATTATTCTTGTTTACCACCACCGATTTTTTGATGCAGGTACATAATACAAATGCCCTAAGAAAGTATGGTCTGCCTTATACAAATGCGGAAGGGTTTCTCTTTCCTGACACCTATTTTTTTTCAAGGGATAATACTAGTACACAAATTGTCCAGTATCTGGTGGATTCCTTTTTTCGAGTGTTAGCTGATATGCATATATCAGCTAACACTTTTTCATCTAAAGATTTTTATGATAAAATTAAGTTAGCGAGTATTGTTGAGCGCGAATACGCATCGCCAGATGATGCACCATTGATTGCTTCTGTTTTTATCAATCGACTGCGTGCAAATATGAAACTTCAATCATGTGCAACTATAGTGTATATTGTGACAGAAGAACTTGGTAAAGGACATCCAACTCGATTATTTTTCAGTGATTTAGAGTATGATTCACTGTATAATACATATTTATACAAGGGGCTTCCCCCCACTCCTATCTCCAATGCGGGAGAAGTTGCGTTGAGGGCGGCCTTTTTTCCAGCTTCAACAGATTATTGGTTTTTTGTTTTAAAAGGAAAGGATGCAAAGAGACACTATTTTTCTCGCTCCGGTTCCGAACATCTTGAAGCGGCATTGAAGTATCTTAAGGACCCATCATAGGGAATATGGCATTTCCAAGAAGCTTACTTGAAGAAATATTGAGAAAAGTAGATGTTGTCGAAGTTGTGCAAAAATATGTACATTTAAAGCAACGAGGTGGTAGATATTGGGGATTGAGTCCCTTTAAACATGAAAAAACACCTTCATTCTCAGTTGATAGAGAAAAGGGACTATATTATTGTTTTAGTACTCATCAAGGAGGTTCGCTTTTTCAGTTTTTAATCAAAATGGAGGGTTATACTTTTCCTCAAGCGGTACAACATCTTGCAGATCTCGCCGGGTTGGATCTTTCGCAATATACTTACCATACACAATCAAATTATCATAACGAACTAGAAATCTTACAGAGAATTTCATCGAGTTTTCATTACCTTCTTTACCGTCAACAAGGTGCACAGGAGGCAGAAAACTATCTTAAGAAAAGGAAAGTTTCAACCTCACTTGCAAAAAAGTTTCTGATAGGTTATGCTCCAAGAGATCCGCATTGGGTCTTTAATTTTTTGCGAAAACATCAATATTCGGAAAAAGCGATTCGAAACACGGGATTACTTACATCCAGAGGACTAAATGCTTTTTTCAAGCATCGTATAATGTTTCCTATAACGAATACGTATGGCAAGGTTGTGGGATTTGGTGCGCGAGCATTACGAGAAAACGATATTAAATACTTAAATTCCCGCGAAACACCATTTTTTCGTAAGAAAGAGCTTCTGTTTGGTTTTTTGCAGGCAAAAGAGACTATTCGGAAAAATAGGTTAGTGTATGTGGTGGAGGGTTATTTTGATGTGCTTGCATTGCATGCTATCCAAATAGATAATGTAGTAGCACCACTGGGTACTGCGTTGGGCGAAGAACAAATTTTGTTTTTAAAAAACCGTGTTGATCATGTTGTTATACTTTTTGATGGAGATGAAGCAGGGCAAAATGCAGCCTTTCGAGTAGGGAAATTGGCAGAGCGTATGAATATATCTATTGAATCGGTTTTTCTACCTGCAGGTAAAGACCCTTCTGATTTTCTGCAGGAGGGACGGGAAGGAGAATTGAAAGATTTGCTGAAGAATTCGCAATCTTTCTTCTCACAGTTTATTAATTTATATAAGGATAAAGGTTATATGCATAAACCTGAGGCAGTAAGATATTTTTCAAGAAAAGTATTTGAATACTTAAAAGAGGTTCCCAGTAAAATTCGCAGAGATCAATATTTGCAGTTATTTGCTGATGCTTTTTTGTTGGATAAAACTGCGGTGGAGCTTGATTTTTATAGGGGAATAATTCCTGAAAAACAATTACTGACTAAGGGAGTGTACGAGGACTCATATGTGGTAAATGCTGATATATCCTTGCTCGCACTAGCGATGAGAGATATGACATACTTTGCACGTGTTCGGGATGAGATAGGAGTGGAAGACATATGGGATATGCGTGCACGGGAGATGTATTATCGTATGGAACAGGTGTATAGGGAATTATTTGCACAGACAGATGCACTAAAGATGCAGTTTTCGCAGATAGTTATTTCTCGGGTTTCTGATGAGAAGATACAAAATCTTTTTTTAAGAGAAATGAATCAATCTACTGATCAGGATGCCTCTTTACTAGATAGAGCTATACGGGTCGTGAAAGAACGTTCGTTGAGACAACAACAGCGAGATATGGAAAGAAAGATTATGAGCATGAGAAAAGAAAGTTTTGAAAAAGAAACGTATAAAAGTCTTCTTGCCCAAAAAAAAGAAATAGAAGATAAGATCGATTTATTGCAAAGAATACGATAATAGAAATAGAGACGATTGATGCCAAGTGCCAAAGAAAAGTTTTTTGATGATCCTATACGTTTGTATTTACATGAAATAGGAAAAGAAGTTCTATTAGCAGCAGAACAAGAGGTAGAACTTTCAAAACAGATGAAAGAAGGAATCCAAATTTTGCGTCAGGTGCTTTCATATTCATCTCTTCTGATCTATGAGTTTTACGAACTTGCAAAACGACTCAAGCAATCGAGAAAAAATGCAGCGAGAGAATCTGAAGAGAAGGGTTTTACTGGAAGATTGCGTTCGGAGAGAAGACGTATAAGTACTTTATATCGTGATTTTGTTAGGCAATACTTTGCCCGTATAGATGCGTATATAAGAGATTCACAGGAAATTATACGCAGAGGTGGAAATGTATTAGAGACACGTAATATGCGTACACGAAGAGATGAACTTATTAGTATATTATCGAACTTTGATTTTCATACCGAAGAATTGCAGAAGTTTTCTGAGAAATATCTTGATATTACTCGATCTATCCAAGGAGTGCAGAAAAAACAACATAAACTATATGCTCAATTGCAAGTGGCAGAGCGTGAGGATTTAATAGAATTAGGACGACAACTTGCTAACGAACACTTATGTGGTAAACTTGAAAAGAAGATTTCTCTGTCAGCAATGGGGATCAAGGAGAAAATTAATTTGCTTCAAAAGGGAGAAGATCAGCTACAAGAGTGGAGATTTCTATTGGGGAGAAGTTTTGAAGAAATTGAAGAGGATTCGGAAAAGTTAAAAAAGGGAATAAATCTTTTATCGTTTGCTAAAGGGCGATTGATTAGATCAAATTTACGCTTAGTGGTAAGTATTGCAAAAAAGTATACTAATAGGGGACTTCATTTTTTTGATCTTGTTCAAGAGGGAAATATTGGCTTAATTAAGGCGGTAGAGAAGTTTGAATATTCCAAAGGATTTAAGTTTTCTACATATGCAACTTGGTGGATTCGTCAAGCTATTACCAGGTCAATATCAGATCAAGCTCGTACCATTCGTGTACCAGTGCATATGATCGAACAAATTAATAAAATGTTGCGGGAATCTCGCAATCTTATGCAAAGTCTTGGACGGGAACCAAATGATGACGAACTTGCTGAGCGCCTTGGTTGGTCGATATCGCGTATTAAATCAGTTAAGAGTGTAGCGAAAGAACCAGTATCGTTGGAGACGACGGTGGGGGAGGAAGATGATTCATTTCTTGGTGATTTTATAGAAGATAAGGAGATAGATAGTCCAGTACACATAGCAGCATTTAGTCTTTTTCAGCGACAGCTGAGAAAAATTCTCGCGACACTTCCAATACGGGAACAGGAAGTCTTAAAGAAACGTTTTGGTCTTGATAGTGGATATTCTTTAACTCTGGAGGAGGTGGGGTTGCAATTTAATGTTACACGGGAGAGAATCAGACAGATAGAGGCAAAAGCTTTGCGAAGATTAAGACATCCAGGTAAGAGTTATGTCGTGCATAGTTTTCTTGATGAGCAGGAGGAGTAAATGATACAAGAAACTGTAGAAAAAATGAGAGTGTTACAAGATCTTCTTCTTGAAAAGTTCAAGATAGAAGAGGGAGTATTACAACTTCCCAAGTTGTTGAAAACAAAGCAAGAAATGCTTGGTCGGTTAAAGCAGTCGCAGGTGGATAAAGAATTGCGAGTGAAAGACCTTTCACATCAGATAAACCAATTGCGTATAACTCTTAGTAACACAGAAAATGAACGTGTTGAGTTAGAGAAAAAAATAAGTGTTATCTCAACCCAAAGGGAATATGAATTTCTGGATAAGGAAATTCAGAATATAATATTGCAAGAACAAAAGGTTCGAAAAGATCTTTTGCGAATGGAAAAAGAACTCGCTGAGATGCAACAGGAAGTTGAACAGAATAAGAAAATTATAGAAGAACAATCGGAAGAGTTAGAAGAGGAAAATATACGGATACAATCTGAGGCACAGGAACATGAAAAACGATTAAAGACTATACAGGAAGAAGAAAAAAAAGTTGCAAAAGGGATTGATGAGGAACTCCTATTTAAATTCGAGCGTATTATAAGAAGCAAAGGTGGGAAAGGGATAGTTCCTATTCAGGGGAATGTGTGTACTGGGTGTCATATGATATTACCAAATCAATTTGTTAATGATGTACGGGCGGCAAATAAAATGTTGTTTTGTCCATATTGCTCTAAAACTGTTTATTTTGCAGAGGAACTGGCTGAAATGAAATTCTTAAAAGAAGAGTCTGAAGGTCTTATCGATCTTGTTAACTATGATATGGAAGAACTTGATGAGCAAAATGATCTTGAGATTGACGATGAATTGTTGGATGATTCTGTTATTAGTGATTCAATGGAAGACGATGTGTTGTCGGAAAATGAACTGGATGATAAAGTGGATAAAGTTGAAGATCTTGATGAAGATGAGGAATTTGATGATGAACATGATGGAGAAAATGAAGCGGATGAGTTTGATGTGGAAGAAGATATGGGCGAGGAGTATGAATTAGAAGGATAAGGGTAATGAGAGCTGCCGCTGCAATTGCAGAGGAAAGTCTGGGCTTCATAGAGCAAGGTACCGGATAATGTCCGGCTACGGAATCTTCCGTAAGAGAAAGTGTCACAGAAAATAAACCGCCTCTAGGCAAGGGTGAAAAGGTGGGGTAAGAGCCTACCGCTTTCAAGGTAACTTGAAAGGCATGATAAACCTTACCTGAAGCAAATCCAAGCAATAGAAAGGTTGCTCGCTTAATTTCTATGGGTAGGATGCTATAATAAGTCAGTAATGGCTTATAGAGAGAGATGGCAGCATTAACAGAACCCGGCTTACGTCATTACCCTTTTTGTGTCTGATGAGCAGGTATTTAAAATTGATAGTATTTTTTGTTCTTATCGCCTCTTTTCTAGGAGGTGGCTACTTAGTCTTTAAGAAGAACATTTTTCTTTCTTTACAGCACTCAAGAAGTTTTAAAAAATTGTGGGATGAGCAGAGAACTGCGGATGTACTGGATATGGGAGAAAGAATTCTCGCTAGTGATCCTCTCAATCGAGTTGCGCTAGCGTTTTCTGGATTTGCTGCATATATGTCAGGAAGGTACCACCCTGATGAAGAAAAAAGTTCACGTTATATTATTAAAGCTATTCAATATTTGCGCCGTCTGCGTACGATAGATAGTCTTGCCTATACTGCCGAGGTAGAATATGTGTTGGGTAAATCATATTATGCTATAGGTCGTCAGCAGGAGAGCCTTTATCATTTAAAGGAGGCATATCGGAAGGGAATTCGGGTAGTCGATATTTATGAATATCTTGCGGTATTATATGAGCATTTTCAAGACTATGAAGCTGCGACGACGATCCTTACGGAAGCCAATGAGTATGTTAAAAATAAGGAACTCTATTATCCGATATTAGCCAGAATATATATGAAACAAAAGAAATATTCTGATGCTCGAGAAGTGCTTACGTTTTTAATCCGTAGTAGTAAGAAAGCACGGGTAGTGGAAGAGAGTAAAGTATATATGGCGCAATTGTTATATGAAGAGGATAAGATTACACAGGTTCTTGCTCTTTTAAAAGATCTCATAAAAGAGTATCCTAAAAACGATACATTACGAATTTTATTAGGTGATGTTTTTTCCCGGCAGGGAGAAAAAGAGCGGGCTCGTTATGAATGGAGGGAAGCTGTTCGGCTAAATCCATTTAACGCAGCAGCAGTCAAAAGACTCACGGAGTAGTATATGGGATTTTTGAGTGGTTTTTCTACTGATATTGGATTAGATCTTGGCACATGTAACACACTTTTGTATGTGAGAGGAAAAGGAATAGTGGTTAATGAACCGTCGGTGGTAGCATTGGAGAAGGGTACGAATAATGTAGTGGCAGTTGGAGAAGCAGCAAAAAAGATGCTTTGGAGAACTCCAGGAGATATTATTGCTATTCGTCCTCTTCGAGATGGAGTCATTGCTGATCTTGAAACCACAGAAAAAATGATTCGTTATTTTATGTCGAAGGTTTTACATAGAAAGATCTTTGTAAAACCACGGATGGTGATAGGAGTGCCTTCCTGCATTACTGATGTGGAACGAAGAGCTGTTATTGAGAGTGCGGAAAAATCGGGAGCTCGAGAGGTTCGTGTTATTGAAGAATCACTTGCTGCGGCGATAGGGGCTCAGATTCCAATCTTTGATCCTGCCGGTAATATGATCTGTGATATAGGGGGAGGCACGAGTGAAGTGTCAGTCATTAGTCTTGGAGGTATGGTGGTGACCAACGCTATTCGATTAGGTGGTGATGAATTCGATAGTGCGATCGTGAAATATGTGCGTTCTGTGCATAATTTAGTTATTGGCGAGGCAACTGCAGAGTCACTTAAGAAAAAGGTAGGATCGGCTATTGCTGAAGAAAATATAGAACGTATGGAAATTAAGGGAACTGATGCGATTACAGGACTTCCTCGTAGGTTGGAGATTGATAGTGTAGAAGTTCGAGAGGCACTTCAGGAGCCTGTAAACATTATTATAGAAGAAATTAAGCGAACGTTGGGACAAACGCCTCCTGAGTTAGCTGCAGATATTGTTGAACGTGGTATTGTACTTACTGGGGGAGGTTGTCTTTTGAAGGGGTTAGACGTACTTATTGCCAAAGAAACAGGAGTTCCTGCTTTTCGTGCAGAAGATCCGGCAAATTGTGTAGTATTGGGAACAAGTATGTTTTTTGAGTTTGAAAAAGGTGACAAAAAAGAACTTTCCCTATATAAAGGATTGTGATGACACTGCTTTTTAGAGAGTTATTCTACACGTGAGAGAGCATAAAGTAGAGGCTCTAAGCTTTGCATTTCTATTTTTGTTTGCATTATCGCTTATTCTTTTTCCTTCTTTCTTCCAGCCATTCTCACGAAAACTGTTTATTGTAAATTCTACCATTGCTGGTTATCTTACAAGAAAAATAACCTCAATCCGAGACCTTTTTCTTGTGCACAAACAATTATCTCAACTGCGTCAGGAATATGAGACATTTCTTCGGTTTTATGCACGTTCGCAAGAACAATCAGTTCCATATACTCAGTTAAAACAAGAAAATATTGAATTACGTAAATTACTTAAATATTCTTATCTCATTCAACAGAAATATCAGGTGGCAAAAGTTTCTCTATTAGGAGAGTCTGTTCATGGGAAAAGTATTCAATTGCAAGTAGGAAGTGTTTCTGGTGTAAAGAAAGATGCAGCTGTCTTGGCGCTTAGTAGACGGGGACGGCTTATGTTAGTTGGCTCTATACGTAAGGTGGGTTTGCATGTATCGATAGTAGCTCCTTTAACAGATATGCATTCACATATTGCAGTACGTTTGAAAAATAGCCGTTATGATGGCCTTCTAAGTGGAGATGGGAAAAAAATGATGATGGAATATGTTGATGCTTTAGCTCGGCCACTCATTCGTGTAGGAGACGAGGTAGTTACTGCGCAGAGTAGTTCTCTTGTACCCCCAGATATTTATGTGGGAACAGTCTCTAATATTATTCAAAAAACACATAAACTGAGCCTCGATTTAGAAATAATACCAGCATCTTCTTTTCATAACCTTGAATATGTACTTATTGTTTCAATGGAGAATAAATGATTAGAGCTATTGCGTATACCGGGCTGTTTATTTTTATTGCGATATTACAATCAGTATTATGGCATTTATTTTCTTTTCCTGCATTGCTTCCTGATATACTGCTTATTCTTGTGGTGTTACAAGCTCGTTTTCATGGTGGAGTAGCGTCTCTTTTTGCTGCTGCAGTAGGTGGTTTGACATGGGATAGTATTGAATTGCAAAAGGAGGGGTATTACATGTTGATGTATGTATTGCTTTCTTTTTTGGTTATTTCTATTCGTGAAAAAATGTATTCATATTCGCTAATATCGTTTTTTGTTTTGTTTTCCATTATAGGCGTATTAAAGATACTGTTTCTTGTTATTGGTGTATTGTGGGGGATGGAATCATTATATCAGCAAGGCTGGTATGTATTACTAGTTGAATGGATATCTTCTGTTGTTTTCTCTATACCATTGTACATGTTGTATCGTTTTTTTCAAAGAAAGTATAATGTGCATATATGAGATTTCGGATAAACATTCTAGCAATCTTAATCTTTATTTCTTTTACGGTATATGCAAGTTATTTATTTTATCTTCAAGTTATAAAAGGCTATATTTATTCACAACGTTCAGAGCAGATTTCGCAGCGAGAAATCAGTATACCACCTCTTCGGGGAGATATATACGAGCGTACATATAGTAAAATATTAGCAGGTAATACCTCTTCTTTTAATATTTATGCTATACCTAAAAAATTTTCTATTAATCCAGCATTTTTACAGCAGTTTCAAACAACACACATGTTGGATATACCTATGATCCTTAAACAAGTAAAATCTCATAAAAAGGATAACAAAATACAGGTGGTTGGATATGATGTGCCTCGAAAAACTGTTTTCTTTCTTGCTGAAAAGCAAGCGCAAGCTCCAGGTCTTTATTGGCAAGAAGTTGTTAAACGGGTATATCCGTACGGGGGTATGATGTCGCATATATTGGGATATGTTGGAGATATTACACGGGAAGAATATCAGGTGCGATACAACCAGGGATATTCCTTGAATGCGAAGATTGGGAAGAGTGGAGTTGAATTGATATATGATACCTTTCTTAAAGGTACTGAGGGAACTTACAAGTTTAGAGCGGATGTGCGGGGTGCTTCTCTTACTGATAAGGAAATAATAAAGGCTTCTCAGCCAGGCTATGATATTGTATTAAGTATCAATTTAAGAATTCAAGAATTAGCATCAAAAGCTTTAGGAAATAGATCAGGAGCTGTTGTAGTCTTAAATCCTGAGAATGGTGAAGTCTTAGCTATGGTTTCATATCCAAATTTTGATCCTAATATATTTTCCACACATAATCAGATTAAGGGTTTTTCGGGTCTTAGCTTGGATGTTCGATCTCCTTTTCTTAATAGAGCGATTCAAACAGCAGTGGCTCCCGCATCGACGTTTAAGATGGTGATTGCAACTACCTTATTGCAAAAAAGTGATTTTTCTCCTGAACAAACGATAGTCTGTAAAGGATCCATAAAGATAGGGAATAGGATTTTCCATTGTTGGGATCCCAAGGGCCATGGCCGTGTTAATTTAAGTCAGGCACTTGCCAAGTCTTGCAACGTGTATTTTTACAGTATGGCTGTAAAACATCTTACTCCAAAAGATATTTTTGAAACAGCTTCACAACTGTCCTTGGGAAATAAGACAGGGATAGATCTTCCAGGAGAAAATGATGGCTTTATTCCTACTGCGGAATGGAAGTCTGCAACGTACCATGAAAGATGGCAGATTGGGGATACTGCAAATACAGCGATAGGGCAAGGGTTCACGCAAGTAACCCCATTGCAGTTAGCAACTGCATTATCAGTAATCGCTAATAAAGGATATGCTTATCAACCGCACCTTATGAAAGAATTACGAGATCATTCAAGTGGACAGGTTGTTCGATACAATACACCTAAAATTCTCACGTATGCAAATATTCCAGAATCTGTTTTTGAAAGAGTTCAGAAAGGTTTGCGTAAGGTGATTGTTGAGGGAACTGCACGTGTGGTTATCAATACTGATGCAGTGGATGTTGCCGGGAAAACAGGAACGGGACAAACATCTTCGGAAGAAGGATTTACTTCTTGGTTTGTTGCGTATGCTCCTTATCAAGACAAGCAAAGTCGGATTGTTTTGGCTGTTATGGTTGACAGTAGTAACAAATGGGAGTGGTGGGCACCAAAAGCGGCAAACATTATTCTGGAAGGTATCTATACACATGCTACATATGAAGAAGCTGTGAAGCAATTGAGAAAAAAGAAAAAATTATGGTATATGTAGAAAATGATTGAGCAACGATCGAACTGGTTGATTGATCCAGTATTAATTTTTTCTATTGTATCATTGTCTTTTGTTGGTGCGCTCTTTATTTATTCAGGAGGCGTGTCGGATAATCCTTTACAGGTAGGGGGAGAGCGTTTTATTAAACAAATTATATGGATTGTTACGGGGCTGCTATTATTATATTTTTCCTTCTCGGTGCACACATTAACATATAGAAGAATTGCGGCATCATTATATAGTTTAGGTATTCTTTTTCTTATAGTAACACTTTTTATTGGAAAAGAAGTAAATGGTGCAAAAGCTTGGATTGGAATAGGGAAGTTTGGCATACAACCATCAGAGTTTATGAAGTTGGCATTGGTATTCTTCCTTGCTAATTTAGGTACAAGCAGTCAAGTAAATCTAAAGAGTTTTTCCTTCTTTGGTATCTTGCTCTTTTATGGTTTTCTTCCCAGTTTCCTAGTGTTTCTTCAACATGATCTAGGAACCGCTATTTTATATCCACTAATTTTCTTTATAATGGCGTTTGTTTTAGGGGTGCGTTTACGATACTTCTTATTTACATTCTTTTTAATGGTAGGAGTAGTGTTGCTTGCTATCGCATCTGTTTGGCTTTCAATGGTATATGATTTTCCCCCTACCATTTTGAATGTTCTCAAGTCTTTTAAATTTAATTTTATTGTTACATGTTCGATGTTTCTTATTGCATTGTTAGCGTATCTGGGATGGTTCTTCTCGGGTAGTCGGGTATTATATTGGATTTCCTATGGGGCTTTATTTATTGGACTTGTGTTAAGTATAACTTATTTCTTATTACGTATATTAAAAGGGTATCAGATAAATCGGTTAATGGCTTTTCTTGATCCCTACCGAGATCCACAAGGAAGTGGTTGGAACATTATTCAATCACTCACAGCTATAGGGTCAGGTGAACTTTTTGGTAAGGGATATTTACAGGGAACGCAAGCTCAATATCGGTTTCTACCTGAGCAGAATACTGATTTTATCTTTTCCACAATAGGTGAAGAATGGGGGTTCTTGGGAAGTATGGCTGTGTTTTTGGTTTATTTCTTATTGCTTTTTCGTAGTCTTCAAATAGCAAAAAGCATAGATAACTTATTTGTATTCAATGTATGTGTAGGAATTATTGCGATTTTTTTCCTTCATTTTCTTATCAACATAGGAATGGTGTTAGGAATGATGCCTATTATAGGTATTCCATTGCTTTTTCTATCATATGGAGGTTCAGCAATGTGGATGTCTATGCTTGCTGCTGGTATATTATTAGGTGCCTATCAGAGGCGAGATAAGTTTCCGTTGGTATCTCATTGAATACTGTATTTTCGCTTTTCATTTAAGAATAAAGTATAGTATGATTGTTTATGGCTCAAAAAACTAGAGAAGATGCGCATAGGCTCTTGCGTAAGTATATTCAAAATTCTGCGTTACGTACGCATGCATATGCGGTTGAGGCGACTATGCGGTATTTTGCACGTGAATATGGAGAAAATGAGGAAGAATGGGGTATTATTGGTTTGCTTCATGATCTTGATTGGGAACAATTTCCCCAAGATCATTGCAAAGTAACAGAAAAAATTCTAAGAGAAGAGGCTTATCCTGAATCGTATATTACTGCGATCTTGAGTCATGGGTGGAATATCTGCACTGAGGTGAAACCTCAAAAAGTAATGGAAAAAGTGCTCTATGCTATTGATGAATTAACGGGACTTATTATTGCGACCGCATTAGTTCGACCTTCTCAATCATTGTTGGATACCAAGGTATCTTCAGTCAAGAAAAAATGGAAGTCGTCACGGTTTGCTGCAGGAGTTAATAGAGATGTTATACAGCAAGGTGCAGATATGCTTGATATGGATCTTGATATTTTGATTAAGAAAACACTTACAGCGCTACAGGGTGCAGCAGCTAGTCTAGGACTTGATGGTTCGCAAGCTGCCAATGCATGATTAACTATGATGGGAAGCGTTGAAGATCGTGATTTTATCCGTAAGGAAATAAATAAATTTCGTGTTCTTTACCCTGATCGCCTTATTCATACCCGTTTTCCACCTGAACCGAATGGGTTCCTTCATATAGGACATGCGAAAGCTATTGTACTAAGTTTTGATATTGCAAGAGAAAATAATGGGCTATGTAACCTTCGTTTTGATGACACCAATCCCGAGAAAGAAGATCAGCGCTTTATTCAAGCAATAAAAACAGATTTACGATGGCTAGGATTTGATTGGAAAGATCGGCTTTTTTATGCGTCTGATTATTTTGACCGATTGTACCAGTATGCGATTCAATTGATTAAACAAGGTGCTGCCTATGTGGATAGCCTTTTGAGTGAAGAAATAAGGAAGTTACGAGGTACGCCAACGCGACCAGGCGTTAATAGTCCGTATAGGAATCGGTCAAAAGAGGAAAACTTAAAGCTTTTCCAAAAAATGCGATCTGGATATTTTCCTGATGGTATGCATTGTCTTCGTGCTAAAATAGATATGTCTTCCCCTAATATTAATATGCGGGATCCACTTATATATAGAATTCGACACCAAATACATCCTCGTACGGGAAAGAAATGGTTTATTTATCCTCTCTATGATTTTGCGCATAGTTTGAGTGATGCAATAGAAGGAATTACGCATTCATTATGTACATTAGAATTTGAAAATCACAGGCCGTTATATAATTGGTTTCTCAATACTTTGAATATTGGTCACGCTCCACAGCAAATAGAGTTTGCACGGTTAAATCTTACGAATGTAGTGCTAAGTAAACGTAAACTTTCTCTTCTTGTTGAGAAAAAAGTCTTGGAAGGGTGGGATGACCCTCGTATGCCGACCTTAGCAGGATTGCGTAGAAGAGGATGTCCACCGCAAGCAATTCGAAGGTTTTGTCGTGATATAGGTGTTACTAAAACAGAAAGTATTATTAATATGTCACATTTTGAACAACGAATGCGAGAATATCTAAATAAACATGCATTACGTTTTATGGTTGTACTCGATCCACTACGTGTATGTATTGTAAATTATCCAGCACAAAAAACAGAGTTATTTGAGGCTATTAATAATCCTGAAGTTCCTTTGTCTTCTATAAGAAAAATATCCTTTTCAAATGAGCTTTATATTGAACGTAGCGATTTTAATCAAAATCCTCCAGTCAAATTTTTTCGATTAGCTCCTGGCAAGACCGTGCGACTTAAACATGCATATTGTGTTACTTGCGAAAGTTATGATTGTGATGTAGATGGCAAAGTAACTACTGTTTATTGTCGTTGTGATTTTAATACTCGGGGAGGAGACTGTAAAGGTCAAAAAGTTCGGGGAACTCTTCACTGGGTCAATGTTCATGACACACAGCCGATAGTAGCTCGGTTATATGATCGCCTTTTTCTTAGTAGTGATCCTTCAAAGGATGAAGATTTATTTGAGCAATTAAATCCTCATTCCCGTATAGATTTTAATTCTGCTATAGCAGAGTCTGCACTCAGGGGAATAGGAGTAGGTGAAACTATTCAATTTTTACGTCATGGATATTTCTGTAAAGATTCAGAACAACTGGATGACATGCCTGTGTTTAATAGGACAGTACAGCTTAAAGACAGCTGGGAGAAAATAGTACAAAAGGCTGTACTGCGCAGTTAATGGTTTTCTCTGAAAACAGAGCTTTCTCCATGATGAGAGAGTGCCTAATAATAGCTTATAAGTCTTTTTTCTACATGCCAGCTGTCAAACCAATAAGGGGTAGTAATTATCCATCCATCGCTGTTTTGCATATGGAAGAATTCTATGCGTAGATTCTTTTTATTGAGATCGATAAACTCTAATGATCCTTCTTGTGTTCTTCCTACAAGTACAGTATCAGTAAGTGCTATCTGCGTATAGTAACGAGAGAGTTGGGAAATAAGTTGCTCGTTTCCCTTTCTATTCTGCAACCATGAAATATTTTCTTCGCCAGTATGTAATAATGCAGCAGATTTTGTGAGCGGAAGAGGGTGAATATGAGCAGAAAAAACTTCTCCTTTGATAAGAGCTTCTTTCCAAGATTTCTCAAAAGATAACCCTGTTCTTCCTTCTAAAATACTATGTCTTTTTTTGTCTATTCCCATAACCCAAAGAATGTTATTTATTTTATCATAGGCAATATCAATGATATAAAACATATCGATTATAATAGGAACAGTCTCTGTTGTTTCAGTACGGATAAAGATAAGAGGAGTGTTATAGTTCTGGTCAGTTGAAAATCCGATAAACAAAATATTTTCATCTGCCACATAGAGTGCATCTTTTATACCAAGTGCGGGATATTGGATAGTATCTTGGTTATATATATGCAATGTAATACCCTCTTCTGAGATTGAGAGTTGGTAAGCATTTTCTTTTTTGTGTGCTGGAACTGAAAGGATCCGGTTTTTTCCTTGAACAGATTGATTAAGCGGTAGTGCTAGACGATAAGAAGTATTGTTGCAGGTATACGCAAGAATGTTGTGTGCATATTGAAAATTCTGAATAGAATCAATTAAGGATTGTGAGAATATATTAAATTTTGTACCGTTGAGATGGTATATTCTTCCCTCATTTGTGCCCATGATGATTTGCGTCTTCCATTGATGTAAGGCACTGATATGCATATCTTCTGGGATGGAAACCTTTTTCAAGACAATAAACTGGAGTCCTCGTCGTTGTAGACTTGTATAGAATATTTTCTCTTGAGTGTGATGTATTACTGAAACAAGATCACCATCTGTAGAGAAAAAATCAATATTCGAAAAGGTATGTTGTGCAATCTTTTTCCCCGAGATAATATCAAGGAGAATAACCATATTGTTTTTTTTGCCTATTGCATAACGCGTATTTTTACTTAATGCAAGATTTTCTATATAAGGTATGGTGGTAGCAGATTTTAAGGTGCTGCTGGTCCCTACATCTCTGTACTCAATCAAACCAGGGAATTCTGAATAGGTCATAATTCTTTCTTCAGAATTACTCAGGAAAAAACTACTTGCCCCAAATAATGGGGTGGAGAACTTTTGAATTAACTGACCTGTATCTGCTTTTATTGCAACAATTTGATTAAGTGAAGAGTAAATCAAATATTTTCCCGAGGGAGAAAAAGTAATATGTTCTGGGAGATCAGAAAGAGGAATTTGGTAATACTTTTCTCGTGTATGCCAATTTACTAGTTTTAGTATTTCATTTTTTGATTGTTTTGAGCTCAATACTGCAACATAAGGTTTAGAGGAATGGGGAAGCAATTTAGAAATGATATTTCCTGCAACCTGAATATGAGTTACAAGATCTCCCTGGTAAGTCCATATTTTTACTTGGCCAGAAATATCTGCGGAGTAAAGATAACTTGCGTCATGTCCAAAAGCAGTTATTCTTAGGCTATGTCCTGAATTTAGCTGAAATGCTATTAAAGGGAAAGATGTTATCAAAAAGAAAAATATTTTTCTCATGGGTTTAATCCTGTAAGAAAAGAAATGTCTGTCCATATTGCTACTATGAATATAATAAGGATAAAAAGCACTCCAGTAAGTTGATAATAGTATTGTATTCGAATGGGGATGCGTTTTTTTCTTATTAATTCATAAAGTGGAATGAGTAGTTGCCCGCCATCAGTGACTGGGATAGGTAAAAGATTCATAAAGGCGATGGCAATACTGATAATGGCAAGTAAATTTAAAAATCGCAGTACGTGTACGGCAAAAGGATCATCTGTTTGTGTGCTAGAACCCACAAGATAAGTTATTTGGATAGGACCAGCCACAAGATTTGAAAAAGGGGTTCCTTTAAATAGAGCAAGGATGCTTTTAATCGAGAGTACAAATAATGAACTTACTTTTTCAATGCTATGAGGGAGGAGCCTCAGAAAAGGCTGTGTTTGGTCTTTATATGATATGCTTTTGAATTGAATGCCAAGCTTTTCTTCTCCAGAATAGAACAATGAGCTTTCTTGCACGTTTTCTGCACGTTGGTATTGTATTATGACTGAGTGGTTTATGTGTGCGGATAGTAAGATTTTCAGTCTTAAAGCATTTAGAATGGGCTCATCGTTTATTTTTAGAAGGAAATCACCTTTTTTTAATCCTGCTGCATCTGCCGCACTTCCTGGAGTAATAGAGGCTACAAAAGGGTCAACCCAGGGATATATTCCTATTTTTCCTTCTGCAGTAATTGGATCTTTTTCTGGTATGATTTGGACTGATGTTAGTTGTTTCTTTCTCTGAACAACAAGGGTTGTAGAGAGTTCTGCCCTTCTTTTGATATATTTGGCAATAAGATAAAAATTATTTGTTTGTTTACCTTGTACAGATGTGATTACATCACCGCTGGAGAGTCCAGCAGAGTCAGCTGGATATTCTTTTTCATTCAGTTCTGAAGCAAGTACTATGCGACTTGGATATGTAGGAATAGGAAGGCCAATACCATCAACAAGACAAAAGAGAAAAAAAGAAAATAATATATTAGCAAATGGACCAGCTAATAGTATAAAAATACGTTTCCAGGGCCTTGTACTATAGAATGTACCTGCTAATTCTTTCTCAGGTGCTTCGGTTTTATTTTGCATAGCATCAAGTATTATGTTGCTTCCTTTCATTTTGCAGTAACCACCTAAGGGAATAAGGGAGAAACGATATTCTGTCTTTTCCCCCATAATATTAAATAATTTAGGACCAAATCCTATGGAGAATACTGATACATCGATATGGAAAAAGCGAGCGGATAGTAAATGTCCTAATTCATGAATAAGTACGATAAGGCTTAATCCTAAAAGCCCAATTAGATATGGTGATAATGTGGCTAGTATGTTCATACGAATATATGTTTATAATATATGAAAGAGGGATAAATAGCCATAATAAAACACAGGAGCAGAAAGCAAACATGAGTCTATGGAATCAAGCATCCCACCTCTCCCAGGGATAAGATTGCCTGAATTATCTCTTCCTGCTGCTCGTTTTAGTACTGATTCAAGAAGATCTCCTAGAATACTGCTTATGCCTATAAACATTCCAAGTATTGATGCCCTTATATGGGATGAATAAAATGCATTGGGGAAGAGAAAGGATATAAGTGTAATAAGTCCCCATGAAGTTAGGAATCCACCAACGAATCCCATAAATGTTTTATGGGGACTTATAGGAAGGTTTAGTTTCTTGTTTTTCCCTAGGTGCTTTCCTGCTAAATATGCAACTCCATCATTCAAATATACGGATAGATAGAATGTTATTAGTAGAATTCGTGGAAAAGGCAATGTACTTAAAAGTATAAGGAAAATCATAAAGAGACCAGGATAAACAATATGAAACAAGTTTTTAAGGATTTCTGTTAATGTAGAGGATGGATGAGCGGCATCAAAATGAAACACACTTGTAATGAATATGGTAGAGATGAGTAGCAAGATAAAGAAAACTAACCAATTATGTAGTATTGGAAATAATGATATACTGAAGAAAAAGAAAGCTACAAGCGAAGAGCCGTAAAAGACTGCAGGTAGGAATGAGGTGATTCGGCGAGAATCAGAAAGAGATTTTTGCAGTAGAAAAGCCACTTCTAAAGAGGTGGCTATACTGATGAGTACTACTACCAGGCGATAAAGCAAGAAACTGGGGTCCAGTATAATGATCATAAGGATCAAAGTAATGCCAATAAAGAAGGTAAAAAAACGCTTTGCTCTATTTCTCATGCAATTGCTCCAAACTGTCTTTTCCGCGTGCTATATTCCTGCAGTGCTTCTACAAAATGGGTTTCTGTCCAATCAGGCCATAATACTTCGCTAAAGTACAGTTCAGTGTAAGCACTTTGCCATAAAAGGAAGTTGCTTAGTCGTTTTTGTTTACCGCTGCGGATAATAAGATCAGGTTCAGGAAATATATTGGTGTCTAAATATGAGGAAAAATCTTTTTCTTGTAGTTTTAGGAATATGGTTTCGCCTTCTGTGAGATAACATTTTTTCATTGCGCGTATAATTTCATCTCTTCCTCCATAATTAAGTGCAATATTTACAGATATGTTTGAGTAATTCTTTGTTTGTTGTAATACTTTATTTATTTCTTTTCGAACATTTATTTTTAAAGCCTCGATGTTCCCACTGTAGTAAATACGAATATTATTTTTTTTATAAAAAGAATATTCACTCCGAAGATTTCTTGCAACCAAACGCATAAGATAAGAAACTTCATCTTCACTCCGTTTCCAGTTTTCTGTTGAAAATGCATAAAGACTAAGATAAGGAATGTTAAACTTTATAGCTGATAAGATTAGACGTTTAGCAGCTTGCACACCCTCTTTGTGGCCAGCAATACGTGGAAGTCTTTTTCTATGAGCCCACCGACCATTCCCATCCATAATGATACCAATGTGTTGAGGAATATGAGACACATTAGCATCTACAGATGTCATGTTTGTAGAATATCCTTTTCTTTCTCCTTAAGGATAGTATCAATTTGTAAAACATATGTGTCAGTTAGTTTTTGGATCTTTGATTCTTCTTCCCGTTTCTCATCTTCAGTAAGATTACCTTGTTTTTCTTGGTTTGTGAAATATGCATTTTCTTGCCTTCGTATATTTCGAATTGATACTTTTGCTTCTTCTACTCGTTTTCGTGCTGCTTTTACCAATTCTTCTCTTCTTTCTTTGTTAAGGGGGGGGATAAAGATGCGGATAATATTTCCGTCATTTTGTGGGTTGAGTGAGAGATCGGATTGTTGAATAGCTTTTTCAACTGCAGATAAGTTTGATTTGTCCCATACTTGAATAAGAATGCTGCGTGCATCGGGGGTGGAGAGTGTGGCGAGTTGTTGTAATGGTATTTTGCCACCATAGGTTTCTACACTAATTTTATCGAGTAAAGATGTAGAAACGCGACCACCTCGAAGTTGTTTGAAATCTTCCAGTAACACAGTTATCGTTTTCTTCATTCTATCATCAGCAGACATCATCATCTCCTGCAAGAAATACTTTATACCCTACTATACGCAAAGTTGTATGTGTGTTTTTAGCTAATGTTTGAAGTATGCTTTGCACAGAATTCTTTTCATCTTTTACAAATGCTTGTTCAGTGCAACATATTTCCTTGAAATGCTTTTTTAATTTTCCTTCTACAATATTTTGTATAATCTGTGGTGCTTTATTTAAGGATTCTGTCTGTTTTGTAAAAATTTCTTTTTGTTCTTGAATATAGGACATGGGAACATCTTCTGGTCTTAAAAACTTGGGTCGAAAAGCGGTAATATGTAAGGCCAGGTCGTGAAGGAAAGCATGTATTTGTTTGTTTTCGAGTGTAGTTTTGGGAGTACATGATATGGCAACGATGCATCCTGCCCTTCCTTCTTCTCCATGAATATATCCTTCCACAATATCCTGGTCGGCAAGATTCAATGTGGCACTACGACGTAATGTGATATTTTCTTTTATAATACTTACTGCTGACAATATTTTTTCTTCAAGCTCATTTTTATAATTCTTGCTGCTTGCAATGATATCTGCAATTTGCTGAGATAATTGTATAAATTTTTCATTTCTTGCTGCAAAATCAGTTTCGCAGGCTAATTCAATTAATACAGCTTTATTTTGATTCAGTGAGCAAGCAATACGTCCTTCATTGGTTATACGTTCTTTTCTTGCCGCAGCTGCAACCATACCTCTCTCTTTTAGTAAACGTTCAGCTTTTGTGAAATTACCTTGTGATTCTGTCAATGCGCGTTTGCAGTCCATAATTCCTGCACCTGTTTGTTCACGTAACTTTTTTACATCATTACTTGTGATATTCATTTGTTGTTACCCTCCAATTTGAGATAGATTTACCATAAAAATTAATCAGTTTTATTTTGTATTTCAGTGTTCGAAATAGTTTTCTCTGTGATATTTTCTTTATCTTCAGTTTCTGGAATTGTGATCTTAGTATTCGATTTTCTAGTTGTAGATTCCTTTTTCTTGCTTGCTTTTGAAGATGTGTCTACCTTCTTTGTGCGCATCTTTTTTTTCGTACTGTTCGACGTGCTACTTTTTATTGGGGTAGAATCAGAGCTTTTCTTTTTTAGTTTTTCTGAAGAGTCTTTAGTTGCGGTGTCTTTAGGTAAGACATTCTCCGACGTGCTACTTCTTATTGGGGTAGAATCAGAGCTTTTCTTTTTTAGTTTTACTGAAGAATCTTTAGTTGCGGTGTCTTCAAGTAAGACATTCTCCGACGTGCTACTTCTTATTGGGGTAGAATCAGAGCTTTTCTTTTTTAGTTTTAACAAGGTTTCATGAGTGCTACTTATTTTAGTAGAATTTTTATCTATGTCCATGTCAACGGGTGTTGGGAAATCGACCTCATGTCCAGAAGTTCCTGAAGTTGGTTTTTTTATGTTTAATGCTTTGGAAGTATCTCCGGTTTCATCTGCCGCATGTTCAGGAGATGGAGTAAAATCAAAATCATATTTTTTTGTTTGACTCAGGTAATCCACAGTGGTATTATCTGTGTTTGTATCTGCATCAGAATCGAATATACTGCTGCCTTGATTATCCTGCAATGTTTCAATAACTTCTAATCCAATTTCATTATCTGCATCGATAACTGCTTGTGAGATAATTTCGGTAAAAAGCGAGATGGATCGAATAGCATCGTCATTTCCTGGAATAGGATGTGTAACATCTTGTGGATTGCAGTTGGTGTCTACTACTGCAATAACAGGAATATTCATGCGTTTTGCTTCGGCTAATGCAATGCTTTCTCTTGCGGGATCGATAATGAACAGCAAACCTGGAAGATCATGCATTTCTTTAATGCCACCTAAATTTCTTTCAAGTGCTGCAGCTTTCTTTTTTAAACGAGATGCTTCTTTTCCACCCATGTTTTCCAATAGCCCATCCGTATTCATTTTCTCTATTTTTTTTAAATGATTGATTGATAGTTGGATAGTAGAGAAATTGGTGAGAATTCCTCCAAGCCAGCGATAATTTGCATAATACATACCACATTTTGTCGCTTCTCGTTCTATAGTTTTCTGCGCCTGTTTTTTTGTACCTACAAAAAGAATGGTTTTTCTTGCCAATACAGTTTGGCGGACTACCTCAAAAGCTTCTCTAATTGCTATGATTGTTTTCTGAAGATTAATGATATGAATTCCATTTCGTTCAGCAAAAATATATTTTTTCATCTGTGGATGCCAATGCTGGGCTTGATGTCCAAAATGAGCACCCGCTTCTAACAGACTTTGCATTGAAACAACGGCCAATCTATGCCTCCTTACTATTTACTTTGTTCATTTGTCAGATCTTTACTTCCAATATCCGTAAGGTCTTAGCATATCATAAAGCAAGGAGATGGGCAAGCCTGCTATCCCCGAACACGAACCTTTTATGTGTTGTATTAAATGTTCACCGTAATTTTGTATGCGATATGCGGCTGTAGCTTCTTTCCAATCATTAGTAGATAAATACCACTCTATTGTAGAGGGAGTTAAACAACGAAAGGTAACAGAAGATTGCGACATTTTATGTATATATTTTTTTGTTTGTTTGTCATAAAGGCAAAGGCCGGTATACACCATATGAATAGATCCAGAAAGGAGTGTTAGCATATCTTGAGCTTCCTTTTTGTTTTTTGCTTTTCCTAATAAGGTTTTTTTACATAGTACAATTGTATCAGCTGCTAATACTAGCTGAGTCTTTGTAAGAGAAATAATTGCCTGACATTTTTGTTTTGCGAGGAGGCGTACTATAAATGAGGGTTTTTTTCTAATATCATACACTTCTTTGATGTTGGGATGGATGATATCACACATGATATTATATTTTTCAAGAATTTTTTTCCTTGTAAGGGAAGAAGATGCAAGTGTTAACGTTGTTTTTATTTTTTATTCCTTATAAGTAGATATCCAATAATGCCACCAATTATACTTCCAATATTAAAACATATAGAAACTGCCAATACATGTGCGTCAAATCCGATAGGGGGTAATGAAGGGGGTAAAGAAATGTGTAAATACGATATAATAATTACTAATAGTTCCCAACATAACGTACCTATCATGAGTGAGAGAAAGAAAATCAGGATGCGTTTGCTTTTTTTTCTCATAATTTGTTCAGCGTACCATGGAAGATATTGTGCGACAAGCATCGGACTCAAATAATCAATTAGAGGTTAGTTAGGTATGCTTGTTATTATTTTTATAATATGTAATAGTAGGTATATATTTTGTATCACTATGGAAGAACGTGTACATGACTACCATGAACATTTAGTTCCTTATGATTTATCATCACTAGGTATTATTAAACCACAAGTTTTTCGTAATTTAGTGCCTCCCATGTTATATGAAGAAGCTATTCGTTATGAGAAAGGTTCTATTATTTCGGCATCAGGGTCACTTGCGGTTACTTCGCATAAATATACGGGGAGATTACCAAAAGAAAAAAGAATTGTACGAGATGATACCACGAAGGATTTGGTGCATTGGGGTGAACTTAATATCCCAATAGATGATCATGCTTACATGATTAATCGTTCTCGGGCATTAGATTATCTCAATTCGCGAAATCGTATTTATGTGGTGGATAGTTTTATGGGATGGGATCCTCGATACCGTATGAAAGTAAGAACGATCTGTTCAAGAGCGTATCATGCGTTATTTATGCATAACATGCTTATTGTGCCGAATCCTGAAGAATTAGAAAATTATGGAGATCCTGACTACATTATTATTAATGCGGGTGTGTTTCCTGCAAATAATTATTCAACTGGGGTTACATCTGATGCATCTATTATTATTAGTTTTAAGCACAAGGAAATAAATATTTTGGGAACTGAATATGCAGGAGAGATGAAAAAAGGACTTTTTACTGTTATGAATTACCTTATGCCTCAGCAAGATATACTCCCCATGCATTGCGCAGCTACCTCTACAAAGAAGGGTTCGACTACACTCTTTTTTGGACTCTCAGGTACGGGGAAGACCACATTATCAGGTGATCCAGAACAACAACTTATAGGTGATGATGAACATTGTTGGACGGACAAGGGTGTATTCAATATAGAGGGAGGATGCTACGCAAAGTGCATTAATCCTCCGGAACATATCACAAAATGTATTACTTTTGGTGCGTTGTTGGAAAATCTTACCTATTATCCTCACACACGAGAAATGGATTATAATGATGAGAGCATCACCACGAATACTCGTTCTTCGTATCCACTTTCGCATGTAAGTAATATAAAAATACCAGCATTAGGATCTCATCCGCGGAATGTGATATTCCTTACC
>Ga0256913_10000036_pt1 | contig 51928 bp, 46 predicted proteins | sample Axial_MatmetaG_FD_185970 | JGI IMG/M metagenome (GOLD analysis project Ga0256913, IMG submission 185970) | Deep-sea worm associated microbial mat communities from Axial Seamount, Juan de Fuca Ridge, Pacific Ocean - Axial_Mat | ecosystem: Environmental > Aquatic > Marine > Oceanic > Microbial... | reverse complement strand
GTAGCTGCAAAAGGTGCCGTACAAATTTGAATTAGCTCCGGTGTTATTTCCATAAGGTTGAACATTTTGTTGGTGATTGTTATAATTATCGTACATATTTTGGCTATCCGATAACACGTTCTTATCTGATACCTTAACGAAAGTATAAGTTTCACCTTCAGCAGATAAAATAAGAGTATTTCCGTTTATTTTGTATTTATACTCAAGAGTAGAACCATATTCATCAAATACTTTTATGACATTACCCAATGCTTGGTAAGAAAAAGGAATGCCGCCAATAGTAGCAGTTTCTTCATCGAATATTATCATTTCATCAGGTGACTGCCAAGTACCGTATAACTGTTTTTTTTGTGCAGAAGTTGTTTGTATAGTTAACAGTACGAAAAGAATTGTAAAGTATAAGAGCTGTTTCATTTTCTCACCTTTTTTTATTTAAAAATAAGAATTGAAGGTGTTATTTACAATTAGTCTTTCACAAAAATAGTTTAGGTATATCAAATTAGATACAAAAACGAGTGATAAAATAAGTCCATTCTGTTAATAAGCGAGATATACTATTGTTTTAATACGGATAAAAGGAACCATCAAAATCAATTGGATAAAATATTTCGTAGTTCCAATCTTCTTCTTCAATGTAAACTCTTTCTCCGACCAAAGAAATATCTAGCAGATTTTTATTCTCAAGAATATTTAGGGTTAAATTTAAAGCCTTGTTCAAATCAGTGACTTCCAATTCCAGATTTATAACACCATCGCCTAAAGCAGTACCGTAACTTGTTCCTAAATTTTTACTCGTAAATTGCTCGTCAAAGGTTTCCGATATAGAGTTTTCCAAATCCGAAATATTTAGTTCGTTATTATTTTTTGCTTGAATCTGAATAAACAATACAACGGGGGAGTTGACAATATTCTGTTTGAAATTTTTCTCTTCTAATTTGCTTTCTATTGTGGGAATATCATCCTTCTTTATAACGTCTTTTTTTGTCATCTTTTGAATTGTATTGCCTTCGGGATCAAATGATATTTTTCCTTCGATGTTATAATAATCGGATGCAGTTTGCACTATTCTACTAAATTCAATTGTTGTGGATATATTATCAAATTTATAATATGAAGATATGATGCTTACCTGAGTGTTCTTATCTGATTTAACCTCTTCTTGGTTTATAAAACCAAAGAGTAAAAAAGCTATTATTATTGTTCCTAAAAGTTTCATTTAGTATCCTTTTGTTTTTTCAAAAATTTCTGTGAGTGATTTTACTACTTCTTTTTTCATAATGTAATTCATTATTTTGAATTACTAAAAAATAATAAAAGTAATAATTAAATATTATTGCAATTTGATAATTTCAATTATTGCTTTAATAGATATGTTTTCAATCTTACTAATATAGAATCTTACATTTTCTTGTTTGATAATATCTAAATCCAATTTGTTTGGATTATGGTTAACATTCTTGCAAATAACTTGCTGCCCCGATTTACCCGTCATCTTGTTAAGCGGGAGTACAATAAGAAGTTTAACACCTATTAGCCAAGGCTATCTTTTAGCGAAAGCGGAACGAATTTATTATAATAATTGGCAGTATTTAATTTTTACTTGTGCAAGTACTGTGATAAAATTTACAACCATTACATAGTTCTTAATCTAAAAGCTAACGAACTAAACCTAAAACTATAGAAAAACCTCCACATGAATAAGGCCGCTTGCTCGTCTTTGGCGGGATCAAGTTGCTTTGCTTGATATAAGATTATTATCTAACGTTCAAAGTTTTTAAAAATTCTTCTGCAGTTGCAATAGGAATTTTACTTTTTTTATAGTCAACTTTATTTCTAGTTAACAAGAGTCTAATGCCATTGTTTACGGCAGTGAAATACTGAATAGCATCTTCAAAATCATTAAACTCTGAATTTAAAGATTGTTCAATTACTCTTTCATCAACTGGTAAAATATTTATAAAAGTTTTTAGTTTTCTTAAGTTCTTTAATGCGGAAGAATTTGAAGTACTTTTCTTTAAGAGGTAATGAAGATTTGCAAATACAATAGGAGATGTGTACGCAATAAATTTTTGTTGGTCAATTAAAGTAAATAATTTAGCAGAATAAATATAATATGGTTCTCTTCTAGCAAGTAAATCTAGTATGATATCGGAATCAATAAAAATCTTTTTCATCTTGAATATTTTTCCTCAAGATGTTTACCGTATAATTCTTTAATATTTACATCATTTGATAATTTAATAATACCAGCTAGTTCAAGAACATTTGGAGAAATTTCTATATCATTTGACAATTCTTTATCTGCAATTATTTCAAAATAGTTTTCTACAATACCGGAAAGACTTTGCTTGTTTCTTTTAGCATATCTTTTTGCCCTTTCGATAGCTCTTTTATTAAGTTTTAATGTTAATTTTGTATTCATAATAACTCCTCATTACGTATAATATAATAATAAATATGCGTATATAAAGCAAATAAATCAATCAAGATATTTTTCAGCTTAGCCAACCAACTACGCTTCTTCAGTCTCGAGTTTTTCTTCTTCTTGTGTTTCTGTTCCTACGGGTTGTTCGAGCGAGAAGAGGACTTTCCAAGTGTATTTATTTAGTTGAACTAATTCATTTTGCTCAACCAGGTATGCCGTGAATTCTTTTGCAAGCTCTTCCGCTTGATGGTATTTTAAGTTGATGTTCTTTTTCTCAAAGTAGAACTTAATGGCAAATTGAATATCTCTTAAGAAGATATTTGAGTTAGTGAAAATTCTGTATCTCTCTGACATGAATTTAAGAAAGATCTCTTTGTTTTTTTTCAATTCTTCTAGATAGTTCATAACTCCCTCAGTGATTATAATTTTATAGAACAAATATAGTAAAATGCTCTCTGTTTTAATAAAGGTTCTTCACTCATTTAGCTAATGTTATATATATTAGTTCATTTTAATTGAGAGGCTAAATCCCTTGGTATTTGGACAGTGTAATCTCTTCCGTCAATAAAACAAAAGAAAAATGTAATAGGATTTAACCAGTTATTATTTGGTTAAATAATAAAATAGTTTTGTTAAAATTGTAAAATTTCCTCTTCTATTTAGAATGCTAGAAACGAAGCGCTGTTAGTAACAAACTCAACTATTGGTTGGAAGAAGATACCAAGCAGAACTACAAGCGCTGTTAGAATAACAACAATAGAAGTCTGAAGCATAGGCACTTCAACTGTAGGTGGATTCTCTACCTTGGCAAAATAAAGATGTTTGAAAATTCTTGCATAGTAATAAACCGATACAACAGTGTTGAGTAAAGCTATTACAACTACTGTAATCAAGTTTGCATCGATAACCGCTGCAAAAAGATTTAACTTTGCAATAAACCCGAATGTAGGCGGAATACCAGCTAAAGCTACGAAGAAGATACTCAATGGTACTGCAACCATTGGAGAAGAATAACCTAATCCGTCAAGGTCGTTTATATCTTCTGATCCGGTTCTATCGGAGATGAGCATTACAACATAGAAAGCGCCGAGGTTCATCAGCAAGTATGCAAAGAAGTATAACATCACCGCAACTACACCGGCATGCGATAATACCGCAATACCTAATAATAAATATCCGGCATGTGCAATACTACTGTATGCTAAAAGTCTTTTAAGATTGTCTTGCCATAGTGCAGTAAGATTTCCAAGAGTCATAGTCAGTAAAGCAATCAAGATCAATAAGGTCTGCCAATCGAATAGAGAAATCATTTCCCAGTAACCGTCGGCGTTAATTGCTTGAACGAAAGTAACTCTTACAAAACGAATCAACAATGCAAAAGCAGCGGCTTTACTTGCTACGGAAAGATAAGCGGTGATTGCAATCGGTGAACCTTCGTAAACATCCGGTGTCCAGAAGTGGAAGGGGACTGCCGATATTTTGAATCCTAATCCGACGAATATTAAAATGACCGCAAGTGATAATGTAAACAAATTTATCATACTCGATTGCAGATAAATGTTTATCGCAAATAGGTTTGTACTGCCCGTTAATCCGTAAAGGATTGAAATACCGAACAACATCATACCTGAAGCTGCTGCGCCGTATATAATATACTTAAGCGCCGCTTCGCTGTTTCTGTCTCTTAGTTTGGTAAATCCCGCCAATACGTAAGAGGAAAGTGAAAGCAGCTCAATAGAGAGATAGATCAAGATGAGATCGACTGCCGAAACCATCAGCATCATTCCCAAAATCATTCCGAACATTAATGTATAGTATTCACCTTGTCGTTCGAAAACTTTTTTGATTTCAAGCGAGGACATTGAGATGAAAACTATGATAAGTGATGATAGTATCACTAAGAGTTTAAAATAAATTCCATACGGATCAATTGCAACCATACCCGGACTTCCCGTTGATGACAATGCAAATGCCGATGCGGAAGTTCCAAGTTGACCAAGAAGTATAATGCCTGTAACCACCAATCCTATAATTGCAATGTACGGAACATATTTTTTATCTTTTGCGAAAATAAGATCGACCCCAACAATCAACATCAAGAAGATTGAAATTGAGATTTCAGGCATAATATGATTCAAACTCGAATATAAACTTATAAAATCCATATGTGAATATTTAATTAGTAATCAACTCAAAAAATTAGTTAACTAAAGTTGTTGTAACAAAATGAACTAAAGTATTTACAGAAGTATTCATCACATCCAACATAATTGAAGGATAAACACCAAGTAAAATTATTATTATTGTTAACGGAATGAACATTGCCAATTCGCGTTTGTCCAAATCCTTTAACGATTTCCATTTGTCAGGAACTTCACCGAGATAAACTCTCTGCAATGTCCAGAGCATATATCCAGCGCCTAACAAAATTCCTAATGTAGAGATTATAGCAAGTGTTCTGATTACATCAGCGCCAAATGCACCGACGAAAACTAACGCTTCAGAAACCCATCCGCTTAATCCCGGCAAGCCGATTGCTGCAAAGAATGCTACCGTTACAAAACCGGTGTAAACCGGCATCTGATTTGCCAATCCTCCAAAGTCGTACAAACCGCGAGTATGAGCCCTGTCGTAAACAACACCAACAATAAGGAAGAGCATTGCTGTAATTGTACCGTGGTTGAACATTTGAAGAACCGCACCGTTAATACCTACGGTCGATAGGGAAGCCATACCCAAAAGCACGTAACCCATGTGAGAGATAGAGGAATAAGCAATGAGTTTTTTGAAATCCTTCTGAGCCATTGCTGCGAGTGCACCATAAATAATGTTTATCATTCCGAATAGGGCAATATACCACATCAAATCCCTAGTGATTTCCGGGAATATCGGGTAACTAACCCTTAATATTCCATAGGTTCCTAACTTCAAGAGTACGCCGGCAAGAATAACACTGATAGGTGTCGGAGCTTCAACGTGAGCATCAGGCAACCAAGTGTGGAACGGGAACATCGGAATTTTAACTGCAAATGCAATGAACAATCCGATATAAGCTATGAACCTTAAATTATTCGGATTCATAGGCGACAAAATACCGTCGCTTAAATAGTTTGACGGATTCATTAATGTAAGGAGGTTGAATGTAAAAGCTTGTGTACCGTCAGCCAAGGTTTCGGTAGCACTGAAATAAAGACCGATCATAACGATCAACATGAACACACCGCCGAACATTGTGTAGATGAAGAACTTAATAGCGGCATATTCTTTTCTCGGACCGCCCCAAATACCGATAAGGAAGTACATCGGCAGAAGCATTAACTCCCAGAATACGAAGAATAGGAAGAAGTCTAATGAAACAAAAACACCCATAGTTGCCGCATCAAGAAGTAAGAACATTGCGAAATAACCTTTTGGTGATTTTGTTATCGTCCAAGATGAAATGGCTGCGATGAAAAATACAAGTGCCGAGAGCAATACTAACGGAGCGCTTAATCCGTCAACTCCGAGGAAATAATCAATTTTGACCGTACCGAGGAATGCAACATTATCGATCTGAATCCATCTTACTTTTTCTAAAAACTGAAATGAATTCACATCTGAAATTCCTGCTGCGGAATAATCAAAATTGAGCATCAGTATTGCTGCAAATACCAATTGAAGAAATGTAAAAGCAAGAGTTGTATATTTAACTCCTTTGTCATTTCCCTTTGGTAATAACAACACTGCTATCATCCCGATTATCGGGATGAAAACTAAAAACGTTAATATTGGAAAACCAAGCATAATATATTTAATCCCTTACGTTAAAATTTTCAAATAAAATCTTAAAACGGTTTAAAAATAATTAACAAAATAATTACCGAGAAAACTACATAAACTATATAAGTCTGTACTTTACCCGTTTGAGTTTTTCTAATGGTCAAACCTAATAATCCACTTATAAAAGCAGTGAAATTAACAAGTCCGTCAACAACGTATGTATCGAACCAACCGGAAATTCTGGAAATAAATCTCGTAATTGTTGCAACGGAATTTACTATACCGTCAACAATAGTATTATCGAACCAAGCAATGGCTCTGCTTAATCCAAGCAACCCGTTAATAAATGTTGCTTGATATATTTCATCAACATACCACTTATTAAGTGATAGGTTGTAAAGCGGTTTGAGTTTTTCCGCAAGTTTATCCGGATCGAGTTTTTTCCATTGATACAATAAGAATGCAAACAAAATTCCCAAACCGGCTAAGATGATAGATAAAATCATTGCCGGATAGTGTGCATGATGCATTGCTTCTTCATACATTTCCGAATGTGTAACTTTTCCATGTTCCGAAACTGCTTCCGTTTCCGTATGAACTGCTTCCGTTTCCGTATGAACTGCTTCCGTTTCCGTATGAACCGCTTCCGCTTCAACTTCGGTCTTCATAAAATCAAATCTTGCATCTTGAGGTACAACTGTTGCCGGAGTTTCAATCCAATTGTAAAACCAGCCTGCTTGAGGTGAAACCGGGTTTGGTGTGTACCAGAAGAATATTGACAAAGTTGCCAATATAACTAATGGCATTGTCATAGCAAACGGAGTTTCGTGTGCATGGTCATACTTCTCTTGGTTTCTCGGTTCACCATGGAAAGTGATAATAACCAATCTGAACATATAGAAAGCTGTCATTAAAGCAACGGTGAATCCGAGGAATGGAATTAACCAGTGCCCGGTTAAAGAACCGAACGCAAATGTTCCGGCAAGAAGTCCGTCTTTGCTTAAAAATCCTGATGTTAGCGGAATACCCGAAATTGCCAATGTTGCAATCAAGAAAGTAGTGTAAGTAATTGGCATTTTCTTACGCAGACCGCCCATTTGACGAATATCCTGTTCGTGATGCATTGCTTGGATAACAGAACCCGAACCCAAGAATAATAAGCCTTTGAAAAATGCATGTGTTACAAGATGGAAAAGCGCAAATGTATAAGCTCCAACACCGAGTGACATAATCATATAACCCAACTGACTAACAGTTGAATAAGCTAAAACTTTTTTAATATCGTTTTGTGTAAGTGCAATAGTTGCCGCAAAGAATGATGTGACCGCACCTACAACGGCAATTACAAGCATTGCATCTGCAGTAAGGAGCGCAAAAATTCTTGCAACAAGATAAACACCAGCCGCAACCATTGTTGCCGCATGTATCAATGCGCTAACCGGAGTAGGACCTTCCATCGCATCAGGTAACCAAACATGTAACGGAACTTGAGCCGATTTACCAACAGCTCCCATGAATACCAAAATGCCGGCTGCCGTTAACCATCCGTTACTTCCGAATGGAACAACACCAAGTGATATCTGATGAAATATCTCATCAAAACTGAAAGTATGATAATTTGTAAAGAGAATTAAGATGCCTAAAAACATTCCGATATCACCGACTCTATTGGTAAGGAATGCTTTCATGCCTGCATCCGAAGCAGATTTCTTTTCGTACCAGAATCCGATTAACAGATAAGATGATAAACCCACAAGTTCCCAGAAGATATACATCATTAATATATTGTCGGTTAAAACAATACCGAGCATTGAAAATGTGAATATTCCCAAATATGCATAATAACGGGAGAATCTTTTATCGCCTTTCATATATTCAAGCGAGAATATATGAACAAGTGCGCTTATCAATGTAACGACAAAAAGCATTATCACTGTTAGGTTATCTATCTTAATGCCGAGCTGTATTGATAGCGGTCCGATAGAAGGAACATTGCCAAAATTAATCCAAGTGAATTTGGAAACAATGTCATCATGAACGTAAGTTCCAAGCTTTATAAAAGCCGTATAGATTGAGAGGAATAAAGCAGTTACCATTATTCCCACTTCGAACCAGTAGAGCTTCTTAAATCTTTTACCAAAAATTACAACGGTGGTGAAACCGAGTAACGGTAAAAATAAGATAAACAGCGATATAGTTATTAAACTAGATTCTGACATAATTATTCTTTTAAATTATCAATTTCATCAACATTAACATGACCGAATGTTTTGTAGATATTCAACACGATAGCCAATGCAATTGCAGCTTCGGCAGCCGCAAGGATTATAACAAACAAAGCCATCAATTGACCATTCAAACCTAAATTGCCGTATCTTGAAAAAGCAACAAAGTTAATGTTTGCTGCGTTCAAAACAAGTTCGATTCCCATAAGTACCAGAATTGCATTTTTGCGTACCAGAATTGCATAAATTCCAAATGCAAACAGAAACGAACTTACAACTAAATAATGTGTTAATCCTACTTCAAGCAATTTTATCCTCTTAACTATTCTTTATCTCTACGAGCCATTGAAGCGGCGCCTATCATAGCGATCAGTAATAGTATTCCTAATAGTTCAAAAATTAAAACGTAATCTGTTATTAAAAGCTTTCCAAGATCATAAGTAGTTGTTTGCGGTATCTTGGATAATTCAATCTTCCAGTTTGTTTTCATCATGATTGAAGTTATACTTCCCAAAAGAACGCCAACGCCAACAATAGCAGGCAGAACGGCAACTTTTCCTTTTTTGATTTCAATATGTGTAATATCCGATGTTAACATAACACCGAATAATAAAAGGATTAAAATACCGCCAATATAAACCATGATCTGTGTTACGGCAACAAAATCAGCGCCCAGCAAAACATACAACCCGCTGATACCGAAAAGTGTTGCTAGTAAATAATATGCTGATCTTACAATGTTATTGGAGGAAATAACCATTAACCCCGAGACTATTGTAATAGCAGCAAACAAATAAAATATGAAATCGTAAATTGACATATATTTTTAATTATAATTTATTCTTCTGGTTTATCATCTTTATTTTCAGAAGTTGGAGTATTTTCATCCGGCTTATCATTAGCTTCGGTATCCTCTCCGCTTCCTTCTTCTTTTTTAGCCTCTTCGGCTTTCTTGGCTTCTTCTTCAGCTTTCTTTTTTGCCTCTGCTTCCGCTTTTGCCTTAGCCGCAGCTAATTTTTGTGCTTCTTTTTCAGCTTGGAACTTTTCAAAGTTCTCTTTTTTCTCTTTAATTTCCGCTTCGGTTAAACTGGCAAAATTGTAAACTAAATCGTTTCTATCAAATTCGGAAAACTCGTAAACATCTGTCATCTGAATACATTCTGTAGGGCAGGGGAATACACATAACTGACAATAGCAGCACTTTGCAATGTCAATTTCAAAACTGGTTACCCATAAAGCTTTCTTTTTACCGTTGGATGTTACACCCACATTATCGGTTGGAATAGCTTTTACCGTATCAATTGAAATACAATCAACCGGACAGGCGGTTTCGCATTGCCTACAGCCAATACAGTCGTTAATATTTACGAATAATCTATTGCGAGCCCTTTCCGGCATCGGCATACGTTCATCGGGATATTGAATTGTTACCGCAGGAACAAAGAGATGTTTCCACGTAACTTTCATACCAATAAAAATGGTATATAATCCTTCCCAAGTATTTTTCAAATAATTTTTAATCATACTATATCAACAGAATTAAACCAACTATCAATAAATTAAAGAATGCATAAGGAATTAAATATTTCCAGCAAATTGTCATTAACTGATCTACTCTAACACGTGGCAATGTCCATCTTAACCACATTTGAACAAACACGAAGAACAATCCTTTGGCAATGAACCAGAAAGTTTGCTCAACGGGAACAAGCCATTCAACGCCAAGTAAATTACCGAGGTATCCAATTGGTGATTGATATCCTCCAAAGAAGAAAACAACCAAGATTGACGAAACTAAGAACATGTTTGCAAACTCAGCAAGGAAGAACATTGCAAACTTAACACCCGAATATTCCGTACTGAATCCTGCTACCAGTTCCGATTCCGATTCAGGTAAGTCAAACGGTGTTCTGTTAGTCTCGGCAAGTGTACTTATAAACAATATTATAAATGCAACAAGCATAAAAGGAATAATTAAGAACTTGGCAATGCCAGGTAATGATCCACCGAAAATTCCCCAATCCCAAATATAACCGGCTTGCTGCATACTTATTTCGTTAAGACTCATTGTGCCGTATATCATTAACATTGTAAGGATAACCAACGCCGTTGGAATTTCGTAACTTACAATCTGTGCGGCTGAACGCATAGCGCCGTAAAGAGAGTATTTATTGTTCGAACCCCAACCAGCCATTAATAATCCTGCAACAACAAATCCGGAGACAGCAAGAATAAAGAAAATACCAACATCTGCATTTGAACCGATGTAAAAGGAGGTAAATGGCAGCATAGCATAAGCCAAAAACGTTCCGGCAAAAACCAGATAAGGTGCAATGTTAAACAAAGCCTTATCGGTAGCCGATGCAACGATATCTTCTTTTTGCAAAAGTTTTAGAAAATCCGCTAAAGTTTGAAGTGACCCGTGCCATCCAACTCTCATTGGTCCGAGTCTGTCCTGCATGTGGGCGGAAACTTTTCTTTCGAGCCAAACCGCAAACAAAGTGAATACAACCATAAAAGCCAATGGCGGTAAGGTTCCCACGATAAAAGCTATGACATCGCTTCCCGTTATTTCTGAAATATAATCTTGCATTTATCTATCAATTTCTCCTAATACAATATCCAAACTACCAAGAATTGCCACAACGTCGGCAACCAAATATCCTTTTGCAATTTCACCGATTGCAGAAAGTGAAACAAACGAAGGCGCTCTTACTTTTACTCTTGCCGGATTAACGGTTCCGTCACTTATAATAAAATATCCGAGTTCACCTTTCGGAGCTTCAACTCTGTGATAAATATGACCTTTCGGCGGTTTTACTCTACGCGGAACTGCAGATTTCACATCACCTTCAGGTATCTGATCAATTGCCTGTTCTATAATTCTTAAGCTTTGTTCAATTTCTTGAACTCTTACATAATATCTATCCCAGCAATCGCCTACTGTTCCGACTAATCCTTCACCAACCGGAATTTCAAAATCGAATTTATTGTAAATTGAATAAGGATCGTTTTTTCTAAGATCGAATTTAACACCGCTACCACGGAGATTAGGACCGGATAACCCAAGATTTATCGCTTCTTTTGCAGGGCAAACGCCAATATTAGCGGTTCTCTCAATAAATATTTTATTATAAGTAAGAAGTTCGTTTAGTTCCGTAACAGTCGGTCTGAAGTAGTCGATAAATTCTTTTGTCTTTCTTACAAAGTCCGGATGAATATCATGCGAAAGTCCGCCAACCCACATATAATTATATAATAAACGTGCGCCGCATGTTTCTTCAAAAAGTGTAAGAATTTTTTCACGATCTCGGAATAAATAAAGGAATGGAGTGAAAGCGCCAAGGTCAAGTCCGTAAGTACCAAGAGCAACCAAGTGAGAAGCAATTCGTTGTAGCTCTCCCATAATAACGCGGATATACTCAACTCTTTCCGGAACTTCAATTCCCATTAATTTTTCAACGGCTTCAACATAACCGAAGTTATTATACATTGAAGCAAGATAATCCATTCTATCGGTATATGGTACCACTTGGGGGTAAGTCATTGCTTCGGCGTGTTTTTCAAAGCATCGATGTAAATAACCAATATGCGGTTTTACATCATGAACAACTTCACCTTCCAACACGAGTTCCAATCTCAACACTCCATGAGTAGAAGGGTGTTGAGGACCCATGTTCAATACCATTTCTTCAGTTCTTAGCGACATAATACCTTAATAAATTTCAACTTATTATAACCAGATATCTAGTATCCAGAAACTAGAATCTAATACGGGATTTTCATCCCATCATAATATTCCGGATTTTCGTAATCTTTTCTTAACGGATAACCTTCCCAATCATCAGGTAATAAAATTCTTCTTAAGTCCGGATGATTCAGAAAGATTATTCCATACATATCATAAGCTTCGCGCTCATGCCATGTGGATGCTTTCCAAACCGGATCAACCGTTTCAACTTCCGGCTTATCCTTATCAGTAATAACTCTTATTGTAACTTTATGATCAATGGTTGTTGAGTGTAAATGGTAATAAACACTAAAAGTACCGCCTTGAACAGTTACGTTTCCTTCTTCGTCGGTAACCTTCTCACCATTGTTATCATCAACACCTGATAAATTCATTAAACTATCGAATTGTAATTCTTCATTGTCTCGTAAAAACTGAGCCACTTTGCTGATCTTTAACGGATCGACAATTATAATCGGCTCAACGGGCAATTCCGAATCGATTTCAATTACAGCATCTTGAAATTCAGATTTTAATATTTCAAATATTTCTTCCGGGGTTTTCATGCTGTTTTCTTTTTAGTTCTTAATGTTTCGTTTCTAATCTTTTCTTGTAGTTTCAGAAGTCCTTCCAAAAGTGCTTCCGGTCTCGGAGGACATCCCGGCACATAAACATCAACCGGTATTATTCTATCGATACCTTTAAGTACGTGATAACCGTGTTCCCAGTATGGTCCGCCGCTGTTAGCGCAACTACCCATGGAAATAATATATTTGGGATCGGGCATTTGTTCGTATAATCTTTTAATTCTGGTTGCCATTTTCAGAGTAACTGTTCCCGAGATAATAATAACATCAACTTGTCTCGGAGTAGGGCGGGGCATAACACCGAATCGGTCAAAATCGTAATGTGATGCTGATGTAGCCATCATTTCGATTGCACAACACGCCAGACCGAAACTCAACTGCCACAACGATGACAGTCTAGCCCAGTTCATTACATCTTCAGCTTTCGCAATAACTATATTACTATCTGCAAATTCTTTATCAAGTAATCCCATAAAATTTACTCGGCTTTCGGATCTTCTTTATTTGTTTTAGGAATATCTAAATTAAGGTTCGGTACAATTGGCTTACTTCTGTCCCATTCAAGATCACCTTTTCGCCATTCGTAAAGCATACCGATAAAAAGAACAGTCAAAAAGATTGCTCCCACAATGAATCCGTAAAATCCAAAGCTCTTGAAATTAACAGCCCACGGGAAAAGCATTACAACCTCAACATCAAAAATCAAGAAGATAAGAGCAACAACGTAAAAGCGAATATTGAACTTCTGCCACGATGAACCTATAGGGTTTTCACCGCACTCATAAGTTGTTAATTTTTCCTTAGTTTTTCTGTCAGGTCTAACCAGGTAGGCAGTAACGATTGCGATTCCAACGAACCCAATCCCTACTAGAACGAAAATAAAAATTTTACCAAATTCTGTAAGCATATATACCGTATAAAAATGATAAACGAAAAATAGTGAATACTTAAAAATAATGTCAAGCAATTAATCTTTATTATTAAAAAAAATGTAGATAAAATCCTCTAATTTTCTCAAAAAATTTTATAAATCATTACAATACAATATTTTAGGCTATTGTCTTTAATTATGTTGTTAACTATAAAGCTATAAGTAAAGATTTTTATTTATTATTGTAAAATTGATTTTGCCTTTTGAAACTAAAGTGAGTTCGTCAAGTAATTTTTGCATAAATTCCGGTCTAATAAGGCATTGAATTTTCGGAGTTTCATCGAACAGATTTTTAATGTTTTTTGCTTCGAAATGATTTAAAAAATGGTGTACGTGACTTGTCATATCATAACCAAATTCTAATAATATTTCGGTATAATTTATTTTTGTAATTATGTTGGCATTTTCAATTGCAGAGATTGCCGAGTTGTAGTAAGCTTTGCCCAAAGCTCCGACTCCAAGTTTTGTACCACCAAAATAACGAGTTGAAATAATCAGTACATTTGAAAGTTTATAATGATTGATCGCATTGAATATTCTAATTCCCGCGGTACCATTAGGCTCGCCGTCATCAGAATATTTAACTTCTTCTTCATCTATTAATTTATAAGCATAGCAGTTATGTGAAGCGTCGTAATATTTTTTTCTGGTTTCGGATAGAATCTTTTCGGCATCTTCTAAACTTTGGATTGGGAAAACTTGCCCGATAAACAGTGAACCTTTTTCTTTGAATTCGGATTTTGCTTTGTTAGTAATAGTATTTATTGAGTTGGGGTAATTCATAAATTGAAATTTAATGAATAAAGCTTACAGATGAAATTTGTTTCGCATGTGAAAAGAATGCGTTATCTTATTAGAAATAATAATATCAGTTATTCATTTATGTCATGGTATTTAATTTTAAGTGAATCAAGTTCCGCTTTTAGATTATTTACCAATTTGGAGCTTTTCATTTCCTCGTAAATATTATTCAATTCATTAGGATCTCTTTCAAGATCGAATAATTCCCATGTGTCAATTCCGTAAAAATAAATTAGTTTGTATCTCTCTGTTCTGATACCGTAATGTTTATGAACTTTATGCCAACCATGAGGATATTCATAGTAATGATAGTACATTGATTTTCTCCATCTCGTTGGATTGTTTCCTTCAAGAATGGGTTTAAGCGATTCGCCTTGAATATCAGAAGGAATATCAACTCCCGCATAATCTAAAAAAGTAGGAGCATAATCCACGTTCATTACAAAATTGTTTGACACTGAATTTGGTGCAACTTTTTTAGGATATCTAATTAAGAGCGGTGTTCTAAAAGACTCTTCGTACATCCACCTTTTATCATACCAGCCATGCTCACCTAAATAAAATCCTTGATCGGAAGTATAAACTACGATTGTATTTTCAGCAAGATCATGATCATCTAAATATTTTAAAATTTTTCCTACACTCTCATCAACCGAAAGAATACATGAAAGATAATCATGCATATACCTTTTATATTTCCATCTGAGAAGTTTGTCGCCGGATAATTTTTGTTTCTTAAAATCTATATTTACTTTGTTATAATAAGTATTCCATGCATTCCTTTGCTCTTCGGTCAAATTATTTAGGGTATTCATCCAATTCTTTCCCGCATTTTTGGCAAATGTAGCATTACCACCGGTAGCGGTTTCATTTTTGTAATTCCCTTTTGTTAATTTAAGATCGAAAGAAAGATACATATCATTTATTCTCATATCAGCTTCAGATGCCGGTTTGCGGGTTTTATAATCATCATAAAAAGTTTCAGGTAATAAAATATCAACCGAATCGAATACGTCAAAATATTTTGGATGGGGCATCCAGTTCCTATGTGGAGCTTTATGATGTATTAACATTACGAATGGTTTCTTCTTATCTCGATTCTCAAGTTCTTCTATTGCAAAGTCTGTGATTAAATTTGTAGTGTATCCAATATACTTGTTTGTGTCTCCGTTTTCCCAAAATCTTGGATTGTAATACGAACCTTGACCAGTCAAAATTCTCCAGTTATCAAATCCAGTAGGTTTAGTTTTTAAATGCCACTTACCAATAATTGAAGTTTGGTATCCGTTTGCTTTCAATAATTTAATAAATGTTTGCTGACTACCATCAAACGCATCCCTATTATCTCGCAATCCATTTAAGGAACTATATTTTCCCGTTAACATAGTTGCTCTGCTTGGAGCACAAATAGAATTTGTAACATAACTGTTTTCAAATAACATTCCTTCCTTGGCAATTCTATCAATATTTGGAGTTTGGATTAATTTCCTAGAGTAAGCACTAATTGCTTTTTCGGCGTGGTCATCACTCATAATAAAAATAATATTAGGTTTTGTCACTTGTTCTGGGGAACATGATAGAAATAAGAAAGAAATAACTAGTAAAAAAAAAAGATTAAATAATATTTTCATTTAATTAACTCCCAAATATTAAACATTATTCAAGGGAATAACATATTGTAATATACATAAACACTAAAGAATTTGTTAAATGTTAAAAAGATTCAATAATAACTTAATAGAAATGAAAAACGAGATGATTTATTATATAGCAATCTTTTTTATTGCAAAAAAATAGGTAATAAATTGTATATAACCTGATGGTGAAAAGATGAATCTTAATTTATATTGTTCTCTTTCAAAACTTCTGGCATTTTATTCTTATTCTCAATGGCGTTTACAACTTACTTGCTATATGTATCAAATATGTTTATATTAATGTTCGAAAATGTTTGTTTTATTTCAAGAGAAATAATGCTTTGAATAAGCAAGTTAGAGAAAAATATATTTTAAATACCTTATATAAAGACGGAGAGATTTCGGTTAACCAAATAATCGATAAATTTAAGGTTACAAGTATGACTGCTCGCCGTGATATTGCTAAACTAGCTGAAGAAGGATATTTAATTCGAACTCACGGAGGAGCTTTACGAGCAGATCCACTTGAAAATATGTTCAGTTTTTCAACACGTATTGATAGTAATAAGAATAGTAAAATAGCCATTGGTAGAAAAGCTGCTAAATTTGTTCAAGATAATGACAGTATTTATATTGATAGTGGAACCACTCTTATTAGAATGTGTCCTTTCTTAAAAGATATAAAGGGACTTACTGTTATTACTAATTCACTTCCTGCAGCTTCTGAGCTTACTAATTACTCGAACATAAAAGTTACTATACTTGGTGGCGATATTATTCATGAAAGAAGATCAATATATGGTAATATGGCAGTTGAACAAGCGAAAAAGTATTCGGTAAATAAAGCTTTTATTGGAACTGATGGAGTCTCGTTAAAAAATGGATTAACTGCTTATGGGAATAACGAATCGCAAGTGAGTAATGTGATTGCTGCTTCTGCTAACGAGGTTTTTCTTTTATGTGATTCGTCCAAAATTGAACATGATTCAACTTTCAAATTTGCAAAGTTATCATCTATCGATTATTTAATTACAGATAATGGCATTGATAAAAAAACCGTACAGAAATACAAAAAAAGTAAAGTCAATATAATAGTTGTATAAATTATAGGAATTTAAATTGAAAAAAACATTTTTAGGATTTGGGCTTGGTGCAATTCAATCTGGTTTGATGCTTTTAGAAGCTGTCAAATCTGGTAACTTTGAGAGATTTGTAATACTTGAAATAAACGGTAGTCTTGTTTCTGAAGTTAGGAAAGGCGGCAATTCTATTACCGTGAATATTGCTACCAATGATGGGATTGAAAAATTTCAGATTAATGATATTGAGATATACAATCCAACAGATGCAGCGGATTTGGAAGCAATAGAAAAAGCGATATCCGATGCGGATGAAATGGCAACTGCAATTCCAAGTGTGCAGTTTTATGATTCCGGTGAAAATTCAATTGCAAAATTATTAGCTAAAAATATCAATCCCGAAAAACAACAAATCCTATATGCTTCTGAAAATAATAATTATGCCGCTGAAATTTTACGAGAAAAAATTTCACAATACACTCAAGATGAGAAGTTAAAAAACTTCCAAATACTCAACACAGTAATAGGCAAGATGAGTGGCGTAATTCAAGATGAAAAGACTATTACGGAGTTAAAACTGGATAGAATAACGGACGAAAGTGTTTCCGCTTTTCTTGTAGAAGAATTTAATCATATAATTATTTCAAAAATTCTTCTCCCCGGTTTTAAGAAAGGGATTGAGGTGTTTGTAGAAAAGGAAGATCTGCTTCCTTTTGAAGAAGCAAAATTATTCGGGCATAATGCGGTTCACTCCATGCTTGGGTTTTTCGCTCATTTGCGAAATTATAAATATATGAGTGAAATAAGAAATAATAAAGAAATCTGGAGTTACGGTGAAACGGCATTCAGAAAAGAAAGCGGCGCATTTTTACTGAAAAAGTACAAAGACCTTGACGAGCCTCTTTTTACAGAAGAAGGCTTTAAGTTCTACGGAGATGATTTGTTGAAACGTATGACAAATCCTTACCTACGGGATGAGGTGCAAAGAATATGCAGAGACCCGTTAAGGAAGTTAGGATACGGCGATAGATTAGTTGGAACAATGCGTGAAGCTTATAAGCAAGGTATTATTGTAAACACTTTGGCTAAGGGAGTTATTGCTGGTTTATGTTTTTTAATTGATGAAAAAATTGATACAGGCATTGAAATGCCGTTAAGCATTTCCGAATTAGATGAACAAAGTATTAAAACAATCCTCACTCACATTTGGAAAGATTCCGAAGACGACGGATTAAAAGAGAACTGTTTAGAGATAATTGTTTCGCAGTATGATGATTTTGTAAAATATATGTTATAAAAATTATAATGATTGAATAAAAAACTGGAGCAAAAAATGGCAACTGCTGTAATAATGCCTAGACAAGGAAACACGGTTGAATCGTGTTTGTTGTTAGAATGGAAAAAGGACAAAGGAGATAAAATTTCAAAAGGTGAAATAATTTGCGAAGTTGAAACAGACAAAGCTATTTTTGAAATTGAAGCTCCGGAAGATGGTATCGTTTTGGATTTGTTTTTTAATGAGGGGGATGATATCCCTGTACTTACAAACATTGCGGTAATTGGAAAGGAAGGGGAGAACTATGACGATTTAAAACCTTCCGAATCCGAGAGTGCAGAAGAAAAATCAATTGAGAATAAAGAAGAAGTGCCTGCTCAAGATTCAGTTGAGGATAAAACCAATAAGCATGTTGAGCCAATAATTACAAATAAAGATGATGAAAATTTGAAAGTTGGTGTTTCTCCTCGTGCAAAGAGATTGGCTGATGAAAAAGGTATTGTTCCTCAAAACCTTTCCGGTAGCGGACCAATGGGAAGAGTTATTGAAAGAGATGTTATTAACGCACTTAATTCAACCGAGCCGTTAACTCCTGCTGCAAAGGCTGCGTTGGATGAAAAAAGTAACGTGCCAGCTACCGGCAGCGGTATAGGAGGAAGAGTTACTTCGCAAGATATTTTAACCGGTTCTGCCAAAGTACTGACTGAAGATGTAATTAAAGAAGAGCCGATCAAAGGTGTACGAAAAATTATATCGGATCGTATGCTTGAATCTCTGCGTAATTCTGCTCAACTTACCCTTAATAGTTCTGCCGATGCAACGTCATTGCTTGCTTTAAGAGAAACATTCAAAAACAGTCAACTCGATTCCAGATTTAGTAAAGTCAATATTAACGATTTAATAATGTATGCGGTAATTAAAGTGTTACCAAATCATCCGGTAATAAACAGTTTAATGCTTGGCGATAAAATTCATTATTACGAAAATATTCATTTTGGGTTTGCTGTTGATACACCTCGCGGACTTATGGTCCCGACAATTAAAAATTCACAGAATTTACCTTTACTTGATCTTTCTAATGAGATTAAACGATTGGCTTATGCTTGCCGTGATAATAAAATTCAAGTAGAAGAATTAAGCGGAGCTACATTTACTATTACTAACCTGGGTAATTTTGGTATTGATGATTTTACTCCGGTATTAAATTTACCGCAAACAGCGATACTAGGTGTTAGTAGAATAAATCTTAAACCGATGCAAGCTGATAATGAAATTAAGTTTGTCCCGCATATCGGACTATCACTCACAATAAATCATCAAGTAATAGATGGGGCACAAGGGGCAAGGTTCTTACAAGATTTAGCTTTGGCGATAAAGGAGATAAACTTACTTGTAGCTTTATAATTGGATTAAAATTGTTAAGAGAAAAGGATTAAATAAATGTCAGAAAAAAAATATGATTTAATAATTATAGGAGCCGGACCGGGCGGATATCTTGCCGCTGAAAGAGCAGGACACAAAGGGAAAAATGTTCTGATTATAGAAAAAGAGAAACGGCTTGGCGGTGTTTGTTTAAATAAAGGATGCATACCAACTAAGACTCTACTTAACTCGGCTAAAATATTTTACAAATCGCAAAATAGCGAGTCTTACGGTGTTACCGTTTCCGATGCGAAATATAACTTTGATTCGGCAATGAAATGGAAAGGGAAAGTTGTTGATTTGATGACTCGCGGTGTCGCTTATCAAATGAAACGTTTCAATGTTGATGTAATTGAAGGCGAAGCAAAATTTGTAAGTAGGAATTCTGTATCTGTTAACGGTGCTGAATATAGTGGTGATAATATAATAATTGCAACGGGTTCTTCACCGGCAAAAATACCGATTAATGGAATTGATCAACCTCACGTTATTACAAGCGATGAGGTTTTTAATATTGCGGAACCGCCTAAGAATCTTGTAATTATCGGAGGCGGAGTTATTGGTCTTGAATTTGCTTCTTACTTCAGTATGATAGACGTTAATGTTACCGTGCTTGAAATGTTACCTGAAGTTATCCCTAATGTTGATGCTGAAATTGCAAAGTTACTTCGCACATCACTAAAAGGCTGTAACATATTAACGGGAGTTAAAGCAAGCAGAATAGAAAAAGATAAAGTCATTTATATACAAGATGATAAAGAAGTTTGTGTTGACGCAGATTTGGTACTGCTTGCCGTAGGACGCATACCTAATGTTGAAGGGATTGGTTTGGAAAATCTCAATCTGGAATACAGCAAAAAAGGAATTGTTGTTAATGATAAAATGCAGACCAATTTACCCAATGTTTATGCGGTTGGTGACGTAACGGGAAAATCTTTGCTTGCTCATTCTGCTTACAGAATGGGGGAAGTAGCTGTTAATATAATGTTTGGTGAAAAAGACAAAATGCGCTACAATGCTGTGCCGTGGGCAATTTATACAAACCCGGAATTATCTGGTGTAGGTTTAACGGAAAAAGAAGCAAAGGAAAAAGGATATAATATCAAAACTGCTTCAATGCAATTAAGAGCAAACGGAAGATTTTATGCAGAGCATGGAAATGAAAAAGGAATATGTAAAGTGGTTATTGATGCCGATACCGATTTATTGCTTGGTGTATTTTTGCTCGGTGGTGTAAGTTCCGAAATAATTCATAGCGCCGCTATTATGATTGAATCCGAACTAAGAGTAAAAGACATAAAAGAAATTATCTTTCCGCATCCGACTGTATCGGAGGCTATTAAAGATACATTATGGGAATTATAAAAATTTAAATAATAAATAACGGAGTAATAGTAATGCCGAAATCAATTTTAATTGATCCGAATGAAGTAAGAAAACCTGGTGTGTTAAAATTAAATGATATTCAATTAAACCAGTATAAGTCTGACTTTAAAAAGGAAGTGAAAAAATATGGTGAGAAAACACTTAAACAAATTCTAATTGACATGCTTATTATCAGAGAGTTCGAAACTTCTCTTAATAAGATAAAAACCGAAGGAGCATATCTTGGTATAGAGTATAATCATAAAGGTCCGGCACATTTATCGATGGGGCAAGAAGCCGCTGCTGTCGGGCAATCTTTATTGTTAGATAAAGATGATTTTATTTTCGGCTCGCATCGTAGCCACGGTGAAATACTTGCCAAATCATTTTCAGCCATTGCCAAAATAGATGATGATAAGTTAATGGAAATAATGAAAACTTACATGGATGGCGTTGCAGTTAAAATTGTTGAGAAGAATGGCAATTATGAAAACGTTAAAGATTTAGCCTATGATTTTATCCTCTATGGAGTAATGGCTGAAATATTTGCGAAAGTTACCGGCTTCCACAAAGGACTTGGCGGATCAATGCACGCATTCTTTGCTCCGTTTGGAAGTATGCCTAACAATGCTATTGTTGGTGGTTCGGCAGATATTGCAACCGGTGCAGCGCTTTTTAAAAAGGTAAACAAACGTCCGGGTTTAGTGATTTCTAATATTGGTGATGGTGCATCTGCTTGCGGCCCTACTTGGGAAGCGTTAGCACTTGCATCAATGGATCAATACAGAACTTTATGGGATGATGAACACAGAGGCGCGCCTCCTATAATATTTAATTACTTTAATAATTTTTACGGTATGGGTGGACAAACATTTGGTGAAACAATGGGCTTTGGTGTACTTGCTAGAATTGGTGCCGGAGTTAATCCGGATCAACTCCATGCAGAGCGTATCGACGGTTATAATCCATTAGCAGTTGCTGATGCAATTGAACGCAAACGCAAAATATTAGAGGAGGGGAGAGGGCCCGTATTGCTTGATACAATTACTTATCGTTTCTCCGGTCATTCGCCTTCCGATGCTTCGTCATACAGAACAAAAGATGAAATGGAATTATGGCAGAAGAATGATGCAATTATAGAATACAGTAATTATTTGATTAAAAATAAATTGATATCCGAAAGTGAGTTGGAAGAATTAAAATCTTTCGCGCAAGATAAAATAAAAAATAGTTTTGTAAAGGCTATTGATATGGAACTTTCACCTCGTGAAGATTTTAGCTCGGAATATATTTCAACCGTTATGTTTTCCAATACCAAGGCGGAAAAACTGGACGATAGAAAGCCCGAAGTATTGATTCCGTTGGAAGAAAATCCGAGAGTAAAATCTTTAGCTCGAAAAGAACGATATGCGTTTGATGGAAACGGGAAACCATTCTCCAAAACAAAACTATTTGTTTTGCGTGATGCACTGTTTGAGGCAATTATTCATAGAGCATATACAGATCCGACCATGGCACTTTACGGGGAGGAAAATCGTGATTGGGGCGGTGCCTTTGCGGTTTACAGAGGATTGACAGAATCCTTGCCGTATCATCGTCTTTTTAATTCACCTATTGCAGAAGGTGCTATAGTTGGCTCTGCAGTTGGTTATGCTCTTTCCGGTGGACGCGCTGTAGTGGAACTTATGTATAGTGATTTTCTCGGTCGTGCCGGTGACGAAGTTTTTAACCAAATGGCTAAGTGGCAGGCAATGTCGGCTGGTATTCTTAAAATGCCGATGGTGTTACGTATTTCAACGGGGAATAAATATGGCGCCCAACATTCGCAAGACTGGTCGGCAATAGTTGCCCATATTCCCGGATTAAAAGTGATGTTTCCTGCAACTCCTTATGATGCAAAAGGGATGATGAACTTAGCGTTAAGCGGAACAGATCCGGTAGTATTTTTTGAAAGCCAAAAGCTTTACGACAAAGGTGAAGAGTTCGTTAAGGAAGGAGTTCCAACAGAGTATTATGAAATAGAAGAAGGGGAGCCGGCAGTAAGAAGAGAAGGTAAAGACCTTACTATTGTTACTATTGGTGCAACTCTCTATACGGCATTAGATGCAGCGGATGTTCTGAAAGAAAAATATAACATTGAAGCAGAAGTTATTGATGCACGTTTCATTAATCCGTTAAATTATGATATTATTGTAGAGTCATTAAAGAAAACTGGTAAGATAGTGTTAAGTTCCGATGCTGTGGAGAGAGGTTCGTTCCTAAATACAATGGCCGCGCAAATTTCTCAAATTGCGTTTGATGAATTGGATGGCCCACCAGTTGTAGTAGGTGCAAGAAATTGGATTACTCCGGGTGCCGAATTGGAAGACATGTTCTTCCCTCAAAAGGAATGGATAATTGATGCAATTCATGAAAGATTATTACCTTTACCTGGGCATCAAGTAACAACGAATCAGACTATTGGAGAACTCCAATATAAAAATAAACGTGGAGTATAATTAAAATGAGAAATAAAGTAACAACCACTGCACTAAGATTATATGGGAAGAATGATCTACGTCTGGAATCATTCGAGTTACCTGAAATAAAAGAAGACGAAGTTCTGTTTGAAGTTCAGACGAACAGCATTTGTATGTCTTCCTATAAGGCTGCTATTCAAGGAGCGGCGCATAAAAGAGTTCCTGATAATGTTTCTGAGAACCCGATTATACTTGGACATGAAATGTGCGGGACAATATTGGAAGTAGGAGAAAACTATAAAGATAAGTTTAAAGTTGGAATGAAATGTACAATTCAACCTGCTTTAAGTTATCCGGGTAAAGAGCACGAGGCAATCGGTTATTCATTCAAAAACATTGGGGGAAATGCTACAAAGGGCATTGTTCCTAAAGAAGCATTGGAAATGGATTGTCTTATCCCGTATCAAGGAGAATCGTTTTACAATATATCACTTGCCGAACCGGTTGCTTGTATTTTAGCCGCTTTGAAAGAACAATATCATCATAGAGGAGCTAACAAGTATGAACATACAATGGGAATTGTTGGAGGCGGCAATTTTGCAATACTTGGCGGTGCCGGACCAATGGGATTGGCTGCTGTTGATATTCTTTTAAATGCCGAAAGTAAACCTGAATTACTTGTTGTAACAGATATTGACGATAAACGTCTTGAACGTGCTAAAATGTTATTTCCGGAAGAAGAAGTTAAGGAAAAGGGAGTAAAGTTACTATTTATCAATACATCAAAAGTTTCTAATAAAGAAATTCTTGAAGAAACCGGAGGCAAAGGATTTGACGATGTTTTTATTTTTGTACCGATAAAACCGTTGGTAAAACAAGCAAGTGAGTTAATGGCATTTGACGGTTGTATGAACTTCTTTGCCGGACCTTCCGATAGAAACTTTTTTGCAGAATTGAATTTATATGATGTACATTATAATAGGCATCATATAATTGGTTCCGCAGGAAGTGATAGTGAAGATTTAAAAGAAGCGGTTGAGTTAATTGATAAAAATATTATTGATCCTGCAATAATGGTTACACATATCGGAGGATTAAACTGCACTCCGGAAACAGTCCTGAATTTACCGAATATTCCTGGCGGCAAAAAGTTAATTTATACTCAAATATCTCTTCCGTTAACAGCATTGGATGATTTTGAAAAACTTGGTGAAACTAATTCTCTATTTGCTGAGTTGGCAAAAATAATAAAAAAGACTGACGGTGTTTGGTCAAAAGAAGCAGAAGATTATTTACTAGCGAATGCAGAAAGAGTTGAGAGCTAATAATTAATCCAATAAGAAATCTTGTATTAATAATTTCCTTATAAAGATAAAAAGCCTTGTAATGCGTTGCATTATAAGGCTTTTTTGTACACCCAGGAGGATTAGATCTATCAATCTTTTAATTAGTTATTATTTTACTTCTTCAGAAAATATCCTAGTTAATAGTTTTTATCACTATTGGGTGTATCTGTAAAAATTAAATATCTATCCAAAATAGGGATTTAATAGAAAAGTTCAGCTACTCTGTAGTTCTAAAAATAATAAGTGTTTATAATCCAGATTATTCCCAAAGTTTTATATTGAAGTCTTTTGTATTTGCGTATTGTAGTGACTGCAAAGCAGTTGAGTGTCAATAATCTTGAGTATATCGAAAAGGAACTGAAATAAAAATAGGAAAAAATCGCAACGCAATTTTATTACTTACAATATTTGTAATTGATAATTATTGAACTTCTCGAATCCTTCTGATATCTTTTTCAATAATTTTCCTTAACTTTGTCGCACTTGATGGTTGAATCTACCAATTATAGAAATGGTTGTGCAGCCTAAGAATATTTCATATTTTTATCTATCACTAATTTTTTAAAAAATGTATCATTGGGGAAAGTGTATACAAACTGCATACACAAAAAAATGAATAATCAGCGGGTATTTTCGGGGGATATAAAAACAAAAAGCCCGATTTTATTATAGAATCGAGCTTTTCTCTGTGGGCCAACAGGGACTCGAACCCCGGACCCTCTGATTATGAGTCAGATGCTCTAACCAACTGAGCTATTGGCCCCAAAAAATTTAGATTCCAAATCTAAATCTTTTTCTATTAGTAGTCAAATGTTTTTAGGCATTACTACTGCGACAAAGTTTCTTTCTTGCTTTTCTTATTTGTTACATACTCAACGGTAGCAAGCCCGGCAATGGTTCCGTCTGCAACAGCAGTAGTTACTTGACGATATTTTTTTGCGGTACAATCACCGGCAGCAAAAACACCGGGGATATTTGTCTCCATATCGCGGGTGGTTATTATCTCGTTTCTATCGGTAAGGTTCACTATACCTTCAAACATTTCGGTATTAGGAATATAACCGATTAATACGAACACTCCGTCAATATTCATATCAGTGAATTCATGTGTTCGCATGTTTTCTATTTTTACTCCGGTTAGTTTTTCATCGCCGTAAAACTCTGCAATTTCAGATTCCATTATAAAATCAATTTTCTCATTTGCTTTAGCTTCCTCAACATAATGTTCCAAAGCTTGGAAATGATCAAATTGATGAACGACTGTAACCTTGCTTGCATATTTAGTAAGTGATACCGCTTCCTCAAGAGCTGAATTACCTCCGCCTACAACAATTATTTCTTTGTCCTGGAAAAAATCACCGTCGCAAGTAGCACAATACGAAATACCGAGACCTTTAAATTTTAATTCACCCGGTACATTTAACGGACGAGACCGCCCGCCGGTTGCAAGTATCATTGCATCGGAAGTAAACTTACCTTTACGTGCAAGTTCAATTGATTTTACATCGCTTGTTAAATTAAGATCTAAAATTTTGGAGTTGTTAAAAATAGTTGCGCCAAAACTTTGTGCTTGCTTTTTCATTGTACTACCAAGCATGTAGCCACCAATACTTTCAACGCCTGGGTAATTTGCAATCTCGTGAGTCAAAACCATCTGCCCACCGGCAGTGCCTTCATTCACAATCAAGGTTTTCATCTTTGCTCTTGAAAGATAAATTCCCGCTGTTAAACCGGCAGCGCCTCCACCAAGTATTATAACATCAAAATGATTTTCATTCATTATAAGTAATTACCTTATTTTGCAAATACGTCGTCTAAAATTTCAGTAATTTGATCCATTGTTTGGATTGAGGTTGTAGCTTTAACAACTTCGCCGTTTTTGTAATACATTGTAAATGGCAAACCGGCAAATGTTGCACAAGCCGGATGATTTCTAATTACCGCTGCATCCGGAATATCAAATAGCATATCTGCAAACTTTACATGAGGATACTCGCTTTCCAATTCTTCCATAATATCATAAACCGGTACACACATTGGTCCCATCCTTCCACAACATACTATAACGTTTTCATTTTCTTCAAGCATTTTCTTTAATTGATCGGCTGATTCAATATGAGTTAAGTTAGTTTGTAAAGTCATTTTTCATTCTTCCTTATTTTAGAATATAAATTGAAATTATAGGTGATTTGATGATATGAATCTCAAAAAGATTCTGTAAAACCGTAAAATATTTTAGATCTCACAATTATATTTTATCGTAGTAAAATTTATTTTGCCAATTGGTTATCTTTTCCATAATTTAAAATTAAAACATTAGCTCATAAGAACAGTTATGTTAAAAATTAAATTTATAATTATCGTACTCCTTTCAATCTCATTACAAGTACTTCCACAAAATAAGCCACCAATAATTGTTAATGAAAACATCTTTCAGCAAAATTATCGACAAGATAATGGAATGTTATTTTGTGATTCCAGCAATGGATTTCTAGTTAGATGGGAAGATTTCAGATATGGAACTCCTACTTATTTTGCACAAGAGTTTGATAGAAATTCGCAAGAAGTTAATGATAAATTTTTAATCAAAAATTATCAGTCTATAGTATATCTCTCTAATAATAAACTGTTTGGATTATACAGAGAAACTTATGCGTTTTCATTGCCGAGTTGGGATAAAAGAGGAGTACAATATTTTGGAGAATACTTTAATAAAGATGAAATATTGGGGGAATCTGTTTATCTCGGTGGTGGTGATTATCCTTGGTGCGGAACTGGTTGGCCTGGTGAAGGAACTTCTGTTAGCAGATTTAATGATGAACTTCTCATAGCATCAGATTTCGGAGGAACTTTAATACTTAAAAAAATCTTTGCTGACGGCAGCGATAGTTTGCTTATTCCGGAATTGCAAAATGAAAACGAATTCGGATATAGTGTTTTCACTGCATACAATTTGAAAGGTGAAGGACTAGTTGCTTATTTTGGAAGGGAAAGTTATGACAGCGTTGCCGGTATTTGGATACAATCATATTCGCTTAATAATGAATTGATTAGTAAGTGTTTTGTTAAAGAGGTTAGTAGTGAACTATTTAATCGAGGAATTAGGCTTAATTTAACTGTAGCTTCTGTTAATGATTCACTATTTCAGTTGCTATATATCGATTCGTTGAAGTTGAAATCCGTAATAATCAATATACGTGGTGAGATTAAAAAAGATGACGAATATGAAATATTATTAAAAAACGATTATCCGGAAGGTTTTTTATATGATGACAATTTAATTTTGGCTTCTAATTTTAATAATGGAAGTCGAGCAATATTCATTCAAGTATTAGAATATCTGGGTAAGTTTTCAAATTCACTTTATTATTTTAATTCGGAAGGGAATTTAATCAATGCTCCGTTGTATGATTCGTCATTTACATATTTGTTAAGCAATCAAATATTTAAAGATGAAGATGATAATTTAATATCAACTACAAAAATTAACGATAAAATTTATTTAATAGAATTTAAAGACTTTAATATTATCGATACAACTTTGATAAGCAATGAACCGGCGAGCAGTAACGAAGCAAATACAAGAATAACCAAATACAAAGATGAGCAGTTTTTTGTTTCGTATAGCAATGAAGTTAAAACCGCCGGAAGGTTTATTTCCATGGATGGGAATCCGGTATCAGAAGAGAAAGAAATTGATTCCCAATCATTGCTATTTTTCAGTGATGGTTCGGCACTTAAAATCTGGTCTGAAGAAGAAGCGAATTATAAAGCTACAAAAGGTTTTTCAATTCTGGATTGTGAATTTAATATTATCAGGAGTGATACATTAGTACTCAATTACGATAGTTATTATGGCTTTTGTAAAGCCGAAATTTCTTCGGACGATTCTTTCATAATTGTTTATCAGAATATAAGTGGAGTTTTTGCAACCAAATATGACAAGCAAGGAAATGAAATAAAAACAGTTAAGTTATCTGAGGATAATAGAAGTTCAGTTAATACACTGATTTTCTTTGATGGACAGAAGACGTTTGTATATTGGCATAGTTATATCCATCTATTTAACGAAGATTTTGAAATAGAAAGTGTTTCGGAAAAGGTTGTCTATGGGCTTTTTGCATATTTGGGGGATGATAAATTTGCTACCTCTTTGTATGAGCCGCAAGAAAAAAGATCGTTTTATTCGGTAGTTAGTTCTAACGGAGATACTTTGTTATCAGACATTGCTATGATCTATAGAGAAATTGATGATCCGATGATTATGGGAACTGTTAAAAATGATGAGTTTATTCTATTTTATTTGGAAGGGAATAAACTTTTTGCTAATACCTATAACAGTAATGGTGTGTTGATAATTGATAAATTTATTGTACATGAGGCGGAAAACGAGGTAATTCAAAATATTACATTTTCTGTAAATGGGAATAAGGTTATGTTTGGTTGGAGCGCGAAACAAAAAGGTGAATATGATTTTGATATTAATTGCGTAAGCTATGATATTGATTTGCTTACAAATGTTGAGGAATCTCAATCATTAAATATTGTTACGGAGTATAGTTTGAAACAGAACTATCCGAACCCGTTTAACCCAAGCACTACAATAAAATATTCCATTCCAACTTCCGTAGGGAAGGGGCATGCCTCGTCCGTACGATTGAGCATCTATGATGTTTTGGGCCGGGAAGTAGTAACTCTTATAAACGAGCAGCAACCATCTGGTAATTACGAAGTTATTTTTAATGCAAGTAATCTTTCAAGCGGCATTTATTATTATCAATTAAAGTCGGGTGACTTTATTAAAACGAAAAAGATGGTTCTTCTTCGTTAATTTTACTTTATCCTTGTGTTTATCCGGCTTGCTATTTTTTAATGTAGCGATATTCATAAGGTAGCAAATCGGATAACCTTTCTTGTCCAAATTTGCCATAGGTATGTATCCCGAATTTATCGTAATATCTTCCGTAAATATCAATCATCACAGAATCTTGTTCAAGAGCTAAATATGAACTTTGAACATTTAGAATGTCCTTAATTCTATAATTCAGAGGATATTTGCCTTCTTCATAATCAGGAATAAAATAAACTTTCAAGTAATCTGAAAATTTTAGTAAACGTTCTGTCTTAATTTCTCCGGGGCGTAATATTTTTTTTGCTTTTATTGGAATTTCCGAAAAAGGGAATGGAGTTTCCCATGGAAGTTTTCCGACTTGATAGATAAAAAAACCATTAGCATTTAATAAAGAATCCATCACGTCAGTTCCAATTTTTTGTGAAAGAGAATCATCTTCTTTTTTACGTTTATCTATTAATTTGGTGTATCCGTCATTGAGTGTTTTTAAAAAATGACGGAAAGAACCTATATAAGTTTTATCCCTGTTTTCTAACCATTTAATCGAATCGGTTTTGGTATTAGCTAAAAGGGGAGTAAAGACAGAGTTACCAGCAAACTTAGCATAATCGGAAGTTGATTCAAAAAAATCTAGAAAGTATTGTATCTTGTAACCAAGTGCTTTATTAACTATTTCAATTGGGTCACTACACGCAGCGAAAAGTTTTTCATCTTTTTCCCAAAAATCAATATTGTAAGGATCAACAATATAAGTACTGTCTGCATTATTACCCTCACCGATGAACTCATTTATGAATTTCTCATACTGATCTTTCCAGATACTTTCTTCTTCTTCAACAACAACAGTGGGTAATTGATAAGCTTTTGTTATTAGCCCGATAGTTCCTATATCAATATAGTTATGTTTAAATTGAACTTTTTCTTTATGGAAATAATATGCAACATGCGAAAAGATAATATCAAAAGTACCTTGTGGAACATTTTTTATCTCAAAATATCCATTTGTATTTGTTGTTGTTCCAACTGTTGTATTGGCCAAATAAATATTAGCGTTAGGAATTGGTTTTCCTGTTGTTTTATCAACTACCCGACCATAAATTGAAGATGTTGAAGCATTGAGAATAGATGAAGAAATAATTAGGAATAACCCAGCTATATAGAAAAATATTTTTTTCACTGATCAATAAATTTAACTTCTGCTTTTATTACAGAGGCAACTTCGTTGAATCTTAAATTAATAATGAATTTTTCACTACTGTCTAAGATAACCCTTTCACCTTCTACCCAGTCTTTAACATCGTCTCTGTTATCAGGTTTTACATACCAGTATGTAGTGTCCTGTAATTCTATTAATGAACCGGAAGAGTCGATCTTACTTATATAAGATAATGATCCAGTTCTGTATCTTAAAATATCATTAGTATTTCCAGGTCCACTGTATGTGGTTCCCAAATAAGTTACATTCTTTTCGGAGCCGTCAATATAAGCAATGCCCATTAAACTAGCTTCACCGTAAATAATAATTATATCATCTTGAGGCATGTCAATTATAAAATGTTGCATTCCCCAGATAGTTCCACCATTCAATGTGATCGTTTTTTTTGTAGTTTTTTGAATCTTATCAACTATGTACCGAACTTCACCAGCGGAAAATCCAATGTTCTGTGCATATAAAGAGAAGGAATAAATGAATAAAATAAACCCGAATATTTTTTTCACATTAGACCCCAATGTTTTATAAATCTTAATTTAGAGAAAGTAATATAATCTATCAAGGGAAAAATATCTTTTAGGAACCTAAATTAAATATTCTTGATTATAAGATATAATAATCTAATCTTGATATATACAAAACAAAAAGATTGTAGGCACATATGAAATTTTTACTATCAATCATTTTCGTCTTTTCCATCGTAATACAAACACAAGCACAAGTTGATCATACAGGTTTTTTTGATGGGGCTTTCAAGACTGGCCAAGATGTTACGGCAGCTTGCCTAGATTGTCATGAAGGTGTTGGACAAGAGCTAATTCATACACGCCATTGGAAATGGATGCCTCCGGAAGGCTCTAAATCAACTATTGGAAAAAGAAACATTATAAATGATTTTTGTATTGCAACTCCTACCAATATGACAATGTGTTCCAAATGTCATATTGGTTATGGATGGAAAGATAAAAGTTTCGATTTTACAAATGAAAAAAATGTTGATTGTTTAATTTGTCACGATCAAACCGGTACATATAATAAATTACCAAAGGGTGGAATAGTCGATCCAAAGGTTGATCTTATTAAAGTAGCTGAGAGTGTAGGATTATCAACTCGTAAAAATTGTGGAACATGTCATTTTAATGGCGGTGGCGGTCCTGGTGTTAAGCATGGCGATCTGGATCCGAGTTTATACAAGCCTAGTAAAGAGCTTGATGTTCATATGGGTGGACAAGATTTCCAATGTACAGAATGTCATACAACAGAAGAACATAAAATCTCAGGTGCAAGCCATGGTTCAATTGAAGCCGGTGAAAATCTTATTTCATGTTTAGATTGCCACGACGAAGATGTTCATGCAAAAAGCATTCTCAATAAACATATTGCTTCTGTAGCATGCGAAACATGTCATATACCTGCATTTGCCAGAGAAATGCCTACAAAGGTTTGGTGGGATTGGTCACAAGCTGGTAAGGATAAAAAAGATAAAAAGGATAAATACGGAAAATCTACATTTAATAAAAAGAAGGGGGATTTTGTTTGGGGCAAAAATGTTGTGCCTACTTATGCATGGTTTAACGGAAGTGCCAAGTATTATCATTTAGGTGATAAAATTGATCCGAGTAAAGTTGTTGAATTGAATAAACTAAATGGAAGCATTGCTGATAAAAATGCAAAGATAGCACCGTTCAAAGTTATGAAAGGGAAACAACCTTACGATAGTAAAAACAACACAATGATTGTTCCGCATCTTGTAGGAAAAGATGGCTACTGGAAAACATTTGACTGGAAAAAATCTGCTGAGATCGGGATGAAATCGGTTGGTTTGGATTTTTCAGGATCAGTTGGGTTTGTTGAAACGAGAATGTATTGGCCTATCAATCATATGGTTGCACCAGCAGATAAAGCTCTAAAATGTATGGCTTGTCATGGAAAGAAAAGCCAACACCGTTTAGATTGGAAAGCGCTTGGATATCCAGGCGATCCTTTAAGATCTGGAGGACGTGTTAAAAACAAACTAGTTAAAAATTAAATATCTTTTTATGTTCTGAAGTATATATCAAATGCCGGATTTTTATCCGGCATTTGTTTAATTTTTAACTGCTAAATTATTTGATATGAAATTATAATGATAACAGTAATTGATTACGGAATAAATAATACTGAGCAGTTAGCCAAATCACTCACTTATTTAAACACTGATTTTAAAATAACTAGGAACGAAAGAGATATTTTAAATAGTGAAAAAGTAATAATCAGTGATGCCCCTGATATCACAAAAGCTGTAAAGAAAATTCATCTATTCAATTTATTCAGCTTATTAAGAATGCAGAAGAAACCTATACTTGGTATTTCCATTGGTATGGATTTACTATGCAACAAAACCGATGATAATATTGCTTGTCTCGGGTTAATTCCAACAGATGTAAAAGAATTAAAAGAACCGGAAAGTATTCCTTCTGATAAAACAAATTGGATCACGGTTCATCAAACAAAACCAACACCATTGTTTAATAAAATTCCAAACGATACAAAATTTTATTTCGACTGTCATTACTATGTCGATATTGGTGATTCTACAATTGCAACAACCAGAAATGGTAAATCATATTCCGCTGCAGTAATTAAAAATCATCTTTACGGAGTACAGTTCATACCTGAAAAATCTGGTGAATACGGATTACAACTTTTGCACAATTTTATCGAAAAATGTTGAGCTTTTACAAAAGCGGAAAAGTGTAATATGAAAACTCAATTTTGATATTACTCACTCCCTTTTTATATTTGATTTTAAATAATTTTTCAACAATTCAGAAAACTCAAATGGCAGACAGAATTTATATTAATGAATTATCACAGTATGTTGGTAAAGAGGTAACATTAAAGGGATGGTTATATAATAAACGTTCAAGTGGAAAAGTAAAATTTTTGATTTTAAGGGATGGTACCGGTTATCTACAGTGTATTGTTTTTAAGGGTAATGTAACACCTGAAGTCTTTGAACTAGCTGATTCACTTGCTCAAGAAGCTTCATTCGAAGTTACAGGTACAGTTAAAGAAGAACCTCGTGCTATTGGCGGTTATGAACTGGATGCAACTGATGTAAAACTAATTTCGGGATCGGTTGATTATCCTATCACACCTAAAGAACACGGGATTGAATTCCTTATTGATCACAGACATCTGTGGCTTCGTTCAAAAAGACAAGTTGCAATTATGAAAATAAGACACAGAATTGTAAAAGCTATACGTGACTTTTTTGACGAAAGGGGATTCACACTTTTCGACCCTCCGATAATAACACCCAACGCAAGTGAAGGAACATCAACATTATTCGAAATGGAATACTTTGATTTGGGTAAAGCTTATCTAACTCAATCGGGACAGTTATATGCCGAAGCCGGTGCTCTTGCATTGGGGAAGGTTTATACTTTTGGCCCAACTTTCCGTGCTGAAAAATCTAAGACAAGAAGGCACCTTACCGAATTTTGGATGGTTGAACCGGAAATGGCATTTTATAATCTCGATGATGATATGGATTTGGCTGAAGAATTTATTGAGTATATAGTTCAATCCGTTTTAAAAGATAGAAAAGCGGAACTTGAGATTCTTGAAAGGGATATTTCGAAATTGGAAAATATTAAAAGACCGTTCCCACGTGTTTCATACGATGAAGCTGTTAAAATACTTCACGATAATGGAATTGAATTTGAGTGGGGTGATGATCTAGGCGCTGCTGACGAAACTACGATATCAAGTAAATTTGATAAACCGGTAATGGTGCACAGATATCCGGCAGAAGTAAAAGCCTTTTATATGAAGCGTGATCCTGAGAACGAAAAACTTGCTCTAGCTGTTGATGTCCTTGCTCCAGAAGGTTATGGCGAGATAATAGGTGGTAGTCAAAGAGAAGATGATTATGATACTTTGGTTGAAAGAATTAAAGAACATAATTTACCATTAGACTTTTTCAAGTGGTATTTAGATTTAAGAAAATATGGCTCTGTCCCTCATTCGGGTTTTGGTTTGGGATTAGAGAGAACAGTAACTTGGATATGTGGAATTGAACATGTTCGTGAAACAATTCCTTTCCCAAGAATGATTTATAGAAACACTCCGTAAACAATTGGAAATTATATGAGAAAATTATTTTTAATCCTATTCGCATTTACAATTTTGCTTTCGAGTACTTTATTGTTAGCACAAGAACATGGAGTGGATGTTCATGCGGGAGCAAAAGTTGAACAAGTGGAAGCTGAAACGTCACATCAATTACCAGATACATTTATGGTTATTCCTTTCATTGTTCTTTTAGCAATGATAGCAACAGGCCCTATTATGTATCAGCATTTTTGGGAACATCATTATCCTAAAATAGCTCTGTTCCTTGGTGCAATTACCGCATCGTATTATCTACTTGTGCTGCAAGATACTCATAGTCTGCTACATACTGCAGCGGAATATTTTTCTTTCATTGCATTGCTAGCTTCCTTATTTTATGCTTCCGGCGGCATAATGATAAAAGTAGATAAAAAAGCAACTCCATTATTGAATGTTATCATTCTGTTTTTCGGAGCGGTTATTGCCAACGTAATTGGAACAACTGGGGCATCAATGTTGTTGATTAGACCGTTTATTAAAGTAAATGAAAAACGGATTAAACCTTATCTTGTAGTTTTCTTTATCTTTTTAGTAAGTAACATTGGCGGGGCATTAACACCGATTGGAGATCCGCCTTTATTTCTAGGGTTTCTAAAGGGGATAGACTTTTTCTGGTTTATCGAGCACATATGGTATATCTGGTTACCTACCGTTACTTTGCTGTTAATTATATTTTATTTCTTTGATATCGGTAACAAAGCAGGTGAGGACGATACAGAATATTCTGGTAAAATTGAATTTAAGGGGAAAAAGAACTTAATCTATTTGGCAATTATTTTGATTGCTGTTTTTATTGACCCTAATGTTATGAGTTGGGTACCTAACCTTTCCCCGTTTCCAATAGGCATTAGAGAGATCATTCAGTTTAGTGTTGTTCTATTTGCAATCAAAACTTCGGATGAAAGTATTCTTAAGTATAACGAATTTGATGTTGAACCGATTAGAGAAGTTGCTTTTCTCTTTATCGGAATTTTTGCAACTATGATACCGGCGTTGCAATTAATTTCGCACGAGGCAAATGTTATGGGTGATAGTTTAACTCCTGGCCTGTTTTTCTGGAGCACGGGAAGTTTATCAGGTGTTTTAGATAATGCCCCGACTTACTTGAACTTTTTAAGTGCGGCTCTCGGGAAATTTGGATTAGACCTTAATAATCCTGCGGATGTTAAAGAATTTGTGAATATGGATTATATTTATCTACAAGCTATATCTGTTGCAGCGGTATTTTTCGGTGCAATGACTTATATAGGAAACGGTCCTAACTTTATGGTAAAATCAATTGTTGAAAGTGCGGGAATAAGAATGCCGAGTTTCTTTTCATATATAATCAAATATTCGTTGCCGATTTTAGTCCCTGTATTCATCCTTGTTTGGTTAGTTTTTTATTATTAATTGAAAGGAGAAATGAAATGAAAAAAATAGTTGAAGTTCTTAAAGAGCAAAAGAATGGTTTGGTGTTTGGTAATAGAGTTCTCCTTCCTTTTCAAGCTGAACTGTTGAAGATTGTTATTGATTCTGAAATAATTACAAATTTTGGTAAACGTCTTAAAGGAGCTCATGTAAGGGTAACGGATTATTATACAGAGATATATTTTCTTGACTATAAAATTTTAGTGGATGAAATCCCAAAATATAAATCAATTAAAATGGTTTTGGTACAGCAAGGCGAAGATGTTTTTGATTTCAACAAGCATATAAATTTAGAAATAGAATTTTTAGGAAAACACCAAATATCAATTAAAAAAATTGGTGATAATATTTTATTTTATGAGTAATAAATGATACCACTTTTCAACACTGAACAAGTTAGAAGTGCAGATAAATACGCAATCGAAAAACTAAAGATACCTAGTATTGCTTTAATGGAGAATGCTTCACTAAGTGTATTTAAAAATATTAGTAAGTATTTCCCATCTGCAACTAACTTTGGAGTTATCTCCGGTAAGGGTAATAACGGAGGTGATGGGTTTGCAACAGCAAGACATTTAGTTAATGCAGATTTCAATGTTACTGTGGTTTTTGTTGGCAAAGAGAAAGATCTCAAAGGGGATGCTCTTACAAATTATATTGTACTGAAAAATTTAAGCAAGCGGAAACCACAACTTAAGATTAAAATATATAAATCGTTAAGGGATTTAGCGGAACTTAAAAAGTGTGATATCATAATCGATGCGCTACTGGGAACAGGAACAAGAGGCGAGCCAAGAGAACCATATAGGTTGATCATACAATATATTAATGGTATTGGCATTACAAAAGTTGCAGTTGATCTACCAAGTGGACTTAATCTTGATACTGCATCAGGCTCAACAATAGTTAATGCTGATCTGACAGTAACATTAGCCGATTTTAAAGCCGGATTGTTTTATAATAAAGGATATGCACATTCAGGTAAAGTAATTAAAGGTTCAATTGGAATTGGTTCGGAGTTTTTTGATGAACAATCAGTTTCAGAATATTTGATCGAACCTGAAGATGCATTTATGGGGTTACCCGCCAAAGATAAAACGCTGCATAAATATTCAAACGGTAAAGTACTTGTAATTGCCGGTTCGGGAGGTTATCCTGGTGCTGCTGCATTGACTACAAACTCGGTATTAAAATCCGGGAATGGTGCTGTGTTTCTCGCTTATCCGAAAAGTGTTAGATCATTGGTTATTCCTAAATTGAATGAATCTATACTTTACCCATACGAAGATGAGAGAAGAGAGTATTTAAGCAAAGCTAATATCAACAACCTTAAAGCCAGGTTAGATTGGGCTAATCTAATTGCAATTGGTCCTGGTTTAGGTAGGGAAGAAGATACAATAGAAGCAGTTGAAATGCTTTTGAAAAAATATGGGAATAAAAAATTTGTGATTGATGCTGATGCTATTTACGCATTAAGCAAAATTGATCTGAACAGAATTAATTTCAAGAATAAAGTTCTTACGCCTCACCATTCAGAATTTGCTCAACTGATTGGAATTTCTGTTAAAGAATTACAGAGCAATATTCTAAACTATGGTAGAGATTTTGTTCTTAAATACAAATGTACTTTGGTTTTAAAAGGGGCTCCAACAATAATATTTACAAAAAACGGTGATGCTCTTATAAATTCAGCGGGAAATGTTGGGATGGCAAAATTTGGAACGGGAGATGTTCTAACAGGAATTATTGCGGGTATCTCAGCAGTGTCACAAAATTTTGAAAGTGCAATAATTTCTGCTGTTTATTTACATAGTTTGTCTGCAGACCTTTTACTTGATGAGTACACCGAGTACGGAATTACACCAACATTAATCATGGAAAATTTACATAATGCAATTAGCTTCCTTAGGAAATCGTTTATATAATTTATTTGCAGCACATAAAAAAAAGTTTTTATATATACCATTAGCTACTTATTGGTTAACAATTTTTATTTTAACCAGTATTCCCGGGAGATCGTTACCAAAAGTAATACTGATTTTTACAGATAAAGCAAAGCATTTAATTGCGTATCTTATTTTAAGTTTTTTACTCAATTTTGCTATTCATTTTCAAAAAAAGTTTAAAAAGTACAATAATCATTCTGGAATAACTGCTTTTATGATAATTGCCGTTTATGGATTATTTGATGAAATTCACCAAATATTCATTCCTGGGCGATATTTTGAGTGGTTAGATTTTTTATCAGATCTTATCGGAGCCCTTATTGGAATAATGGTAGCTCAATGGATAATAGATCAAAATAAAAAAATAGAAATTAATCAGGAACATTTATAGATAATTTCTGTAAAAAAAGTAGTACCGAGTTGACAATCCAAGAATGATTTTATAATTTTCATTACTAGAATTGTGTAATAAGGAGGTTATAGTGGCTCTTAAGAAAAACCCGAAAGTAGATCTTAAATTAAAATATCAAAGAATTTGGGAAATAAGTTTAATTATAGCGTTAGCAATAATGATTGTAGCGTTTAAGTACTTCCCAAAATTTGAGAAACAAGTTGCTCAGATTGAAGCTCCGCAAGAGCTCATAGATGTTGAAGATGTTGAAGCAACGAAACAGGAACAAGCACCACCTCCGCCTCCTAAACCACCGATTCCGATAGAAGCTCCTACAGACGATGTTCTGGAAGATGTTGAAATTGAATCTACAGAATTGGATGAAAGTGCTACGGTTTCAGCACCACCACCTCCACCTGTTGAAGAGAAAGAAGAAGAAGCAGAACCTGTATTCTTTGTTGCTGTGGAAGAGATGCCTGAGCCAGTTGGCGGTATAGCTGCTATCCAGTCAAAGATAGTATATCCAGAAATTGCAAAGAGAGCTGGTGTACAAGGTAGAGTATTTGTTAAAGCATATGTTGATGAAAATGGCAACGTAACAAAAGTGGAACTCATCAGAGGTATTGGTGCTGGTTGTGACGAAGCTGCAATGAAGGCTGTGCAAAGTGTGAAATTCAAACCTGGTAAGCAGAGGGGTAAGCCTGTTAAAGTGCAGGTTACTGTTCCTGTGCTTTTCAAATTACAATAAATTTTCAAGGCGTCGAAAGACGCCTTTTTTTTTATCCTATCTAAAAAACCCTCTAAGTGTTTCTAAAAATGACTTGTTATTCATTAAATAAATATATAGTTTTGAATGTGACTAACTAGTCATTCTAAGAACTTATTGAAAGGTTAAATGTTTTGAATAGGAAAGAAAGAGAAAAGCAATTTAGAAAGCAGGAAATAATTAATGCCGCTTTAGAAATATTTTCAAAAAAAGGTTATAAAGCCACAACTCTTGACGAGATTGCTGAAAAATCAGAGTTTGGGAAAGGTACAATCTACAATTATTTTTCAAGTAAAGAGGAAATTTACACGGAAATAATTATTTCAACAATCAATCAGCATCAATTAATGATTAGCGAGATTGATAATAACACGGAAACACTTAAAGAATTTATTGAAGAATTGTTAGCTAGTTTAATTCGATTCAGTTATAATAACAAAGAATCCTTTTTGTTATTACTTTTTACGGAAATTCATCAATCCTTTACCGCCTCAACTGAAATATCAAAAATAATGGACAATAATAAAAAAAGAATGACAAATTATTTCGTCCAAAAAGCGGAAACAGCAATTAAAAAGAAAGAGATAAGAGATGTAGACCCAGAACGAGTTATTAAATTATTTAGAGGTATTGGATTCAATTATATATATGAATTATTAATGAGTGGAAATCTTAAAGAAGCAAATATTGAGGATGAAGCGAAATTTATTACCGATATTTTATTCAATGGTATTAAATATTAAATAAAAGGTAAAAATGAAATTACTAATAAAAATAGCATTGATAATTGTAATTACTTTTAACGGTTCACCTGCACAAGAAATAATAAATGTTTCTCTTGAAGAATGTGTTAGAAGTGCTATTGAAAATAATCATGCATATAAAAAAGCAATATTGGATAAAATGAAAGCTGAAGAAAAGGTGAATGAGTCTTTTGGTACAGCTGTTCTCCCTAAAATTGATGGTAGTTTGAACTATACCAATGCTATTAAAAGGGGAGTATTTAAAATAGATGCACCTGGATTTAGCGGAACATTTCCAATAGGCTCTAAACATAGTTTTACTGCTGGTGTTACAATTGAACAACCTCTGTTAACGGGGGCGATGTTTTTAGCAAGTGAAATAGCTGGGATGTATGCTGAGATAATGGAAAAGGCCGCTGATTATTCGAAGGATGAACTGGTATTAAAAGTTAGACAAGCATACTATACGTATTTATTAGCCGATTCATTTGTAAAACTAGCTGATTTTCAAATTAAAAGAGCAGATGAAAACAGAAAGAATACAGATGTGATGTATAAAGCCGGTTTAATAGCAGAATATGATTATATAAGAGCAAATGTAACATATCAAAATTTATTGCCTGAAAAAACCGGTGCGCTGAATCAGAAAAAACAAGCGATGAATAATTTAAAATTGCTTATGGGTATTAACCTGAGTGATTCAATAATGATAACAGATTCATTAACATTTAAAGAAATTCCATTACCGGATTACGTTACCGGAAAGGATTCCATGTTAGAAAAAAATCATTTAATTCAACAGTTAGAATTAGATACTAAATTCAGAGATTTAAGAGCTGATTACGAATGGTCAAAACATTTTCCTGAGCTTCAAGGATTTGGAAATTGGCAGGTTCAAGCGCTGGAAGAAAAATTTATACCTAAAGATTGGGATTATTTTAACTCAATTAACGTGGGGTTAGCATTGAGAATCCCTATATTTTACGGGTTTGCAGTTAACTCAAGAGTTGAACAAGCAAAGATTGATTTAAAAATTTCGAAAGAGAATTTGATCAACACGAGAGAAACAATTAAGAATAATTACGATAATGTTATTCTACAGATAAAAAAATCATATGAGCAAATAGATGCTTATAAAGCTTCGATGGATGAAGCAGAACGTGGATATCAAATAGCTCTGAAACGTTTTAATACAGGGTTGGGTACACAATTAGAAGTAACCGATGCGCTTGGAGCCTTATTAACAGCACAAGTTAATTACCTTCAATCTGTATATGATTATCGTGTTAGCCACGCAACATTGGATATGTTGATGGGTAAATCCATTGATGAAATAGAATTTAATTAATCTAAGGTATTATTTATGACAAAGTTGAAATATTTATCACAGATAGTTTTAATAGCATCAGCTCTTATTATTTTAGCTAGCTGTTCAGATAATCAAGGGAATGATTCGGCAAGTAATAAAGATGAAAGCAAAATTGTTTCGGTAAAAGTACATAAGCTAAAAGCAAGAGAATATACTGATATGATCTCAATAGTTGGGACGGTTAAGCCTTATCAGAAAGCGATGATTTCCACGACCGAAGGTGGCAAGATAATAAAATTCAATAAGGATAAAGGGGATTATGTAGAAAAGGGGGATACAATATTGATCATCGATCATGAGGCGATAGAAGCAAATTTACAAGCTACTAAAGCTCAATATGATCTTGCTAAAGTTACTTTTGAAAAACAAGAGATTGTTTATAAGGAAAATGTAAACAGCGAAATTCAATACTTACAAGCAAAGTATAATCTGCAACAGTTAGAAGCTAAGTATAAACTGATTAAAGATAGATTAAGCAATACATTTATAATTGCACCTTTCGCCGGTTATATTGATCGTAAATATTTTGATGTCGGTGAATTGGCTCCGGTTGGCAAGCCAATTATATTATTGATTGATATTTCAAGAGTTAAAGTTGAAGCTGGTGTTCCATCCAAATATATTGAAACTGTTAAAAAGGGCAACACTGCAGTAGTGTACATTAAAGCGCTCGATAGAGAATTTACTGGAAAAATCACTTTTGTCGGTACTTCCATAGATGCAGTAAATAGAACTTTCCCAATAGAAATAACATTAAGCAATAAAAGTAAGTTATTAAAACCGGAACTTATTGCTGATGTAAAAATTGAACAGAAAAAATACGACAGTATGATAATGGTTCCTACTGAAGTTATATCCAGAGTTGATGACGGTTACATAGTATATGTTTTGGAAGACGGTAAAGCGCGAAGTAGAAAAATTACAATTCTGAAAAGAACTGCGAATGAAGTTGCAGTAGAAGAAGGGTTGAAAGAAGGTGACGAACTGATTGTTGTGGGTTATCAAAATCTAATTGATGGTCAAAGAGTCAATGTGGTTGAATAAAAGGGAAGAAGTATGAAAATTACTGATGTCAGTATTGATAATAGGACAAGTGTATTCATCTTAATTTTTGTTATAACAATTATGGGTATATCGGCGTATATGTCGTTACCAAGGGAAGCATCACCGGATGTACAAATACCTTTGGTAATTGTTGCAACGCCATATTTCGGTGTTTCACCAGAAGATATTGAATCCCTTGTTACGCAACCTCTTGAAAAAGAGTTAAATGGTATTAGTGAAGTTAAGGAAATTACTTCTTCCTCAACCGAAGGTTTTTCCAATATTAAAATAGAATTTAATTCTGGATTTGATATTGATGATGCACTTCAAAAAGTTAGAGACAAAGTAAACAAGGCAGAATCGGAATTGCCCGACGATATTGATAAACCGCAAATTATTGAACTGAATTTTTCTGAGTTTCCAATTTTTACTTTCAATATTTCCGGTCCTCAAGGATTGGTTAAACTCAAAGATATTGCTGAAGATATGAAAGATGATATTGAAAGCATTGAAGGAGTGCTTGAAGTCAAGATAAGCGGCGGACTCGAAAGAGAAGTTAAAGTAAACGTTGATATCAACAAACTGATTAACTATAACATCCGTTTTGATGACGTTATTGCGGCAATCAGAAATGAAAACAAGACAATTCCAAGTGGTTCTATTGATATAGGCAACTCAAGTTTTTTGGTGCGTGTTCCCGGTGAATTTGACAGACCATTTATTATCCAAGATCTGATAGTAAAGATGAAAGACGGCAAGCCTATCTATGTTAAAGATGTTGCTGATGTTAACTATGCCTTTGCCGATAGAAAAACTTATGCACGATTGAACAGTATCCCGTGCGTTACATTGAATATTTCAAAAACAACCGGCTCAAATATTATCCATATTGCTGATCAGATCAAAGAGATAATAAACGAATACGATAACAGATTACCTGAATCGGTTACATTTTCAATTACAGTAGATCGTTCAAAAGATATTAAGAGAACGGTTAAGAACTTAGAGAACAATATTTTTTCCGGTCTTGTACTTGTTTTGCTTGTATTGTTCTTCTTGCTCGGTTTACGTAATGCAATGTTCGTGGCTTTGGCAATACCGTTGAGTATGTTGCTTTCGTTCATCATACTTTCGGCGTTAGACATAACCCTAAATATGGTTGTGCTGTTTTCACTTATACTTGCACTTGGTATGCTTGTAGATAATGCTATTGTAATAATAGAAAATACATATAAGTTTCTTGAAGAAGGACATGACCTAATAAGCGCAGCAAAACTTGGCGCTAAGGAAGTAGCTTGGCCTATTACTACTTCTACATTAACAACTCTTGTAGCTTTTGCACCGTTAATGTTCTGGCCTGGTGTTGTTGGTGACTTTATGAAATATTTGCCGATAACACTAATTGTTACGCTATCTTCTTCGTTATTTGTTGCGTTGGTGATTAACCCGGTGCTTGCATCGAAGTATATGAAATTAGAATCACACAACCCGGATTCGAAATCACTAAAAGATAGGTTACTCAGACCGCTAAAAAAGATTACGTATAAATTTGCAGACGAATTGCTCCCTAAAACAATAGATTATTACGAAAAGATTCTTACTAAAATAATTGGGGAAGAAAGAAATCCCAACCAGAAAGTGAACAAAAGAAATTGGATGGGGATTGGTGCCTTTATCTTATTCTTCTTTATTCTCGGTGCATTGATGGCATCGCCTTTACCTACAGTTGTTACTTTAATTATCAGTATTCTTCTGGGTATCGGAGTAATATTAATTTTTACAAATATTCGTTTAAGAGTTTTGGCCGGTTCTTTTCTATCATTGATTTTGATTATTGAGGTATATTTAATATTTGATCATGGAATTGAGTTTTTCCCAACTGTTGATCCGCAACGAATATTCATAAATGTTGAAAGTCCAAGCGGTACGAATATAGAAGCATCAAACAGAATAGCAAAAAATCTTGAAACTCAATTAGCAGCATTTAAGGATATTGATGTGAAGGAATATGTTTCCAATGTAGGATCATCAAATAATCAATTCGATGCGATAACTTCTACTCCGAATAAAAGCACAATTACGGTTCAGTTTGTTGAGTATAATGAACGAAGTCAAAGTTCTCTAATCACAGCTGATCAGATTCGTGATGCTATTGTGAATATTCCCGGAGCGGACATAGAAGTAAAAAAGGAAGAACATGGACCTCCGGTTGGCGTTCCGATTAATATTGAAATTATTGGTGACGACTTTAATCAGTTAGGGAAATTAGCCATAGATATTGAAGGGCAGATAAAAGATATTCCGGGCTTAGTTGACCTCAAAGATGATTACGATAGCGGTAAGCCGGAAATCAGAATTCTGATTGATAGAGAAAAAGCAGCGCTATACGAAATGAACACTTCTATTATTGCAAACAGTATTAGAACTGCAATAAACGGTTTCGTTGCGTCCAAGTACCGTATAAATGAAGATGAGTACGATATCAGGGTTAGGTTGAAGGAAGACCAACGTGAAAATGTAGAAGTACTTAATGATATGCAAATTGTATATAACAACAAACGAGGTAAAACATTTAGTGTCCCTCTTATAAGTGTGGCTGATATTAAATACACCAAAGGTCCAGGTGCAATTAAACGTAAAGACCTTAAAAAGGTGGTTACCGTTACCGCAAATGTTGATGGTGGTTATAATGCTAATGCGGTTTTAAAACAAGTGCAGGAAAAATTATCTACATATAATCTTCCTCCTGATTACAAAATACAATATACAGGGCAAAACAAAGAACAGAAGAAAGCAGAAGATTTCCTAGGTAAAGCATTTATGATTGCATTGTTTGGTATCTCAATGATATTGGTAATACAGTTCAACTCATTCAGTCAACCATTGATGATAATGATAGCTGTAATTATTTCGTTGATTGGTGTATTCATTGGATTAACGGTAATGGCTATGCCTTTCGGTATTATGATGACGGGGGTAGGTATTATAAGTCTTGCCGGAGTTGTGGTGAACAATAACATCGTATTGATAGATTATATAAATATATTGAGAAGAAGGGGAGTATCAGCAAGTAAGGCAGCTATTAGAGCGGGCATCAGAAGATTCCGACCCGTAACTTTAACTGCGGTAACTACTATATTGGGATTGATCCCGCTGACTTTTGGGTTTGGTTTTGACATATACACATTCTCTTTTGAAAGCGGTGGTGCTGATGCCGGATTTTGGCGACCAATGGGTGTAGCTGTAATTTTCGGGCTCTTGTTCGGTACAATTTTAACTTTGGGTATTGTTCCAGTTATGTATTCTGTATTTCAAGATGCACCTGCTGTTTTTAGAAATCTTCTCAATAAGAATAAAGTAGAGCAAGTACCTAGTGCAAAAATTAATAATTCTGAAAGTGATGAGATAGAAGACTAACTAGTGTCTAAAGTTATTAAGTTAAAAGTGGTTGGATGAGAAAAGAAAAATTGGAATCCATTTATCAAGAATGTTCAGAGATATTAGCTATTCTAACAACAATCTCATCAAAATTATAATTTAGTCCAATTTCAAATAAGTTAACACAATTAAACTAATAAAAATATAGTTCGTTTGAGGCACTTACTAACTTTTAACCTAATTTCTAATTATATTCGCACAAACATTTAATAAGAATTCCACACAATTTTAGTTTGTCATTATTATCTTTATCAAATATTGATTTTCGCTATAGTAATAGCAACGGGAACGGTTTTTCTCTTGATAAAATTAGCATTAAAATAGAGAAAGATGATTTCTTATCGATACTTGGGCCGAATGGTTCCGGTAAATCGACTCTTATAAAACTTATTACCGGATACTTAAAACCCAATGGTGGAGAGATAGTTTTAGATGGTAAGAATCTAAAGCAATATAAACCGAAAGAATTGGCGAAAAAAATTGCGTATGTTCCGCAGATACCAAATACAATTTATCCCTTTTCGGTATATGAAATTGTTGCAATGGGACGGTATCCGCATCTGGGCATATCGGGTTTTGAAAAAGAGAAAGATAAAGAAAAAATTTTTGAAGTAGTTAAATTGTTGGAATTGGAACATATTCTTGGGAAAGGAATAAATGAAATTTCCGGTGGTGAAACTCAGAGGGCATATATAGCAAGGGCGCTTGTACAAGAACCGCAGATATTATTATTGGATGAACCGAACGCTCATCTCGATATTAAGCATCAGCTTTCCATTTTTAATCTTCTGAAAAAATTGAACGATGAAAATGGGTTGACCATTATAACTGTAATGCACGATCTTAATTTGGCAAAGTATTACAGCAACAGAGTTTTAATGTTGAAAGATGGAAAAGTTTTTCTGCTTGGTGTTCCCGAGGAAGTTATTACAAAAGAAAATATCCTTGATGTGTTTGATGTGAATGTAGATATTCAAAAAAGTGGAAAGGCTGAAACCAGTTCAATTTTTATTAATCCCGGATACGTAACAAACGCTTAAATAAATGATCAACGCAAAGAACTCTAATGTTTTAATCTATATCTTCTTTTTGTCAATACTAAATGTGTTGATGGTTTATTTGATTAAATATGATCTGAATTCTATTCCTTTAAGTAAATTTAATCTGGATAATTTAGGCAATCTTGCGCCACTTATTATCGAAGGCGTTTTTCTTTTAATGTTACTTGCCGCTTTTTTTATTAAGAAAGAGTTTTCCTTTACAACTGTTGCTCTAATGTATATTTTGTCAACAGTATCGTTGCTGCTTTTGTTATTCGGGTATCTTCATTTTAAATTTCATATTCAATTAGTTGATGATTATTTGTTCGGTTATCCTGCTGAAAAAGTTATTACAGGGTTGTCATTATCCACTGGAATTCTTGCGCAAATATATTTGGGGACACTACTTTTTAATCTCTGGTTTAGTCAAAGTTATGTGGTTTTTATTAGATCGTTAATGCTTACAATAGTTCTATTTGTAATTACATTTGTTTCGGTCTTTATTTATACGACTGTTCAAGATTATAAAGAAGTCACATCCAAACCGGGGAGTAACAATATTGGTGTTGTGCTTGGAGCGGCCGTTTGGAATCACGATCAGCCAAGCCCTATATTCAAAGGGAGAATAGAAAAAGCAAGCCAGTTATACAGAAATAAAAAGATATATAAAATCCAATTGTGTGGAAGTAATGCTCCCGGTGAAGTAAGCGAAGCGCAAGCGGCGTTAAACTATGCTCAAAAGCTTGGAATAAAAAAGCAGTCCGTACTGGTGGAAGAAAAAACATCAACTACCGCTGAACAGATTAAATTTATACGTGATAATTTATCATCAAACCCAAAGTACAATGAAATTTTGATCATCTCCGATCAATTCCATTTAACAAGGGTAATGGAGATGTGTAAATTTTTTGGTGTAAAAGCCAAAGGAATTCAATCTGATTATCACTTAAATTGGGAAAAGTTGTTATATTACAGAGTACGAGAAACTGCTGCTTTAATTAATTTTTGGATCTTTGCTCAATGAAGAAAAAATCTAATAGACGAATTGTTAGAGAGAAGTGTTTACAAGTTCTATATGCTTTCCAGTTAGGCGGCGATAGCCTTACCAATCTTACTCAATCAATGATTGTAGATATTAAAAATCAGAACGATAGAAACTTTGCCGAACAGCTTATTAATTTTGTTGTTGCAAATCAAAAGGAACTGGAAGAGAGAATTAAAGAACGAGTTTCAAATTGGGAGTTGGATCGCATAGCGGTTCTCGATAAAATTCTAATAAAAATGGCAATGTCGGAAATTTTATATTTTGAAGATATTCCACCAAAAGTTTCAATTAACGAAGCGATAGATATTGCCAAAGAATACAGCACTGCAAACAGCGGTAAATTCATAAATGGGATTTTGGATTCGTTCTTATCCGATATCAAGAAAGAAGGAAAGTTAAATAAAACAGGCCGCGGTTTAATCGATCATAATCTTTCTGTTGATTGAACATGTTGAAATCAGAGAACAAATTTAAAATATTCATTTGGACGCTCTTCGATTTCGCAAACACTTCGTATTCAATCATTGTCGTTACATTTATTTATGCAGTTTATTTTAAGGATGTAGTTGCCGGTGGCGAATCAATCGGCGATCTGTACTGGAGTTTGGGGATAAGCATTTCCATGCTTATAAGCGGTATTCTTGCTCCGATACTTGGAGCTATTGCCGATTACTCCGCCGGTAAAAAAAGATTCCTATTGTTTTTCACTTTACTTAGCATTGTTGCAACATCGTTACTTTACTTTATCAACGAAGGAATGATTTTATGGGGGTTGGTGCTGTTCATCATTGCGAACATCGGTTTCGAATCGGGGCTTGTATTTTATGACTCTTTTCTGCCTGAACTTACTGCGCCAAAAAATTACGGAAGAGTGAGCGGATACGGTTTTGCGATGGGGTATCTTGGTTCGCTTGCAACGTTGGCTATTGTGTTTCCGTTTATTCAAGACGATATGATAAAAGAGACGTTTCCGGTTTCCGCACTTTTCTTTTTAGTTTTTGCCGCACCGCTATTTATTGTTCTTAAAGACTCACGAAGAAATGTAAAGGTAAAAACTTCATTCATTAGTATCGGCTTCCGCAGAGTTAAAAATACAATCCGTCATCTAAGGAATTATAAAAATTTAGCATTGTTTTTACTTGCTTTCTTTTTCTATATCGAAGGAGTAAACACAACTATTTTCTTTGCCGGTAACTTTGCAAAATCAACGCTTGGTTTTTCTTTCGAAGGATTAGCTCTTTTCTTTTTAATTGTACAAACCACTGCAATTGTCGGTTCTGTTATTTTCGGGATATTGTCGGATTCTATAGGACAGAAAAAATCAATTGTTATTTCGCTATACATTTGGATATTCACAATGGTTTTTGCTTATCTGATTAGCGATTCGTCCGGGGCGTTTGTAATCTACTTTTCCGATTCAATGAATGAAAGTGTGAATGATTTTCAGACATTTGCCTTTTACGTTGTCGGATTATTAGCCGGCAGTGTAATGGGAGCAACTCAATCGGTTAGCAGAAGTTTAATGTCGAAGCTTACACCGCAGGAAAAGAAAACGGAATTTTTCGGTTTCTATTCTTTGTTTGGAAAAAGTTCTGCAATATTGGGCCCGTTGGTATTTGGGATAGTAAGTTTCCTTTCGGGAAGTCAAGCTTTGGCGATTTTATCTATTAGTCTGTTTTTTATTGTAGGTTTAATTATCCTAAAGTATGTTGATGACGAACATATTGCGGCGGAACGAGTTTAAATTCCTTTCTTTATTCCCCATCTTAGTAACAGAACAATAACGCTTACAGAAACCAAGAACCAGAAGATACTCCAATACATAACCGGTATTGAAGTTATCTCGGAAATAAATTGTGCATCGGATGGTCTGTAAATATCGGAAAAGAGATCTTCCTTTATGTCTATTACTACATAGAATACACTTATCAAACCGAATATTTTGAAAAAGTAAGCGTTAACAATTTCTTCAGTATAAAAGGGGAGGATGATAAAAATGAGTGCGAACAATACAGATACAACTCTACCTAACACCGTATCAACAAAGTTAGCGGCAAACAAAATCAGAATTATTGCAATAATTACAGATACAACTTTCCGCACGTTTGTATTGTATCCTGAAATAAAAAGAGCAGAGCCAAAAGCCAGACTACCCAGATAACCTGCGCTTGCTATTATGAATTTATTTCCTCCGACTGTATAACTTGCTCCTCCAAGATTTGGAGTTAATACAATTGATTGGAGTTTTCCTCCGGTAAAAATTGTTGCCAAACCGTGGCTTATTTCGTGACTAAGAACAACAAAGATTTTTATTGGGTATATTATGTAAGAATCCCAGAAAAAAAAGGCAAGGAATGAAACTAACCCGAGAATTGAAAATTCAATAAGCTGTTTTTGAGATTTTGTTAGTTTGATCTTTTTTTTCTTCGGCATAAATATTTATGAATTTTGAAAGTGAAATTTACTAAAACAGACTTGAAATATAAATTTGTAAATCGTTATTTTTGCTAATATAAATGCGAGCGTAACTCAGTTGGTAGAGTGTCAGCTTCCCAAGCTGAATGTCGCGGGTTCGAACCCCGTCGCTCGCTCAAAATATTTTCAAATGGACTTGTAAATATTGAAGAAAAGTAATATTATTACAGTCTTAATTTTTGATGTATTGACAGACTCAAGGGGAGTATAGCTCAGTTGGTTTAGAGCGCCTGCCTTACAAGCAGGAGGTCCTTGGTTCGAATCCATGTACTCCCACTAGATAAACCCTTATAACTAAATAAGTTATGAGGGTTTGTTATTTTAAAGAAAAATTCGGGGAGTAAAAAGGGAGTAATTTTTTTTTATTTTTTTACTTTTTTTTCAAAAAAATTTGCCCCTAAGTTTTGAAAAAAGTATTGCGTTCCAAAATCTCCATCAAGGATTTAGGTCCCATAAATGGATATTTTAAGTACCTAGGGTCTGATCGAATAACTTAAAAGTTTTTCCAAAACCTAGCTCATAGAAAGTAAGTACCTATCGAACTAAAATTCAAATAGAAAGTGCGACAAAATAAAAAGAATAATACACTGGGGTTAACCCCAGTGTATAAAAAGAAATATTTTTGTCGTATGGGAAATAAAAAATATAAGCAGATAACAAAAGAACAACGATATGAAATATCGGGACTATTAAAAGCCGGCTATAAAGTTAGAAGTATAGCAGAGGAACTCAATTTGCACCGATCAACTTTATATCGGGAGATAAAGAGAAACTCAAGACCACGAGGCTCTTATGATGCAATATATGCAAACGAGCTATCAGAGATAAGAAAAGAACGTTTTGCTAAGAATCGTAAACTTACATCTGAGATGATAAGTTTGATAAAAGAAAAATTAGAAAAACAGCAATGGTCACCCGAACAAATAAAAGGTTATTCTGATAAGAATAATATTCCAATGGTTAGCCATGAAAGAATATATCAGTATATCTATGAAG